>OFEK01000164.1_pt1 | contig 93053 bp, 78 predicted proteins | sample 1521131 | NCBI WGS metagenome assembly OFEK01 (sample SAMN05720209, study PRJEB24109) | activated sludge metagenome | isolation source: Anaerobic digester | place: China | collected 2015-12-16 | reverse complement strand
GAAGAGTGAAGAGTGAAGAGTGAAGAGTGAAGAGTGAAGAGTGAAGAGTGAAGAGATGTCCTCCTCCACGGACCACGATTCCGGTAAACGCAGTCGAACCCCATTCTCGCTTTACTCTTTACACTTCACTCTTTACCACAGTCGATACAGGTAAAAAGGTGAATTGGTAATAGGCGAAAAAGTGAAGAAATGAAGAGTAAACAGCCCGGACCCCGTTCTCGCTTTACTCTTTACCCTTCACTCTTCACTCATCCCACGGCGCAGTACGCTAAGAACCGAGAACAATAAACACAGTACGTGCAAGGTGAACGTTGATGCCCAAACAACGCGTCGAAATACTCGGTCTCTCCACCTCCTCGTCCAGCGGAGGTGCGTATGCTCTGATCCTGCGCGAAAGCGAGGGACTGCGGCGCTTGCCCATCATCATCGGGGCCTTCGAGGCGCAGGCCATCGCTCTGGAAATCGAAGGTATCAAGCCCCCGCGCCCGATGACGCACGATTTGTTCAAGATTGTGATCGATACCCTGGGTTTCACCATCACTGAAGTCACCATCACCGAACTGCGCGAGGGGACCTTCTACGCCCGGCTCGCGCTGGACAATGCCGCGCTCGACGAAGTGGACGCGCGGCCCAGCGACGCCATTGCGCTGGCCGTGCGTTTCGGTGTACCCATTTTCGTGGCCGATGAGGTGCTCGACGAGGCGGGCTTTGTGCCCGAAGGCGAGGAAGCTCCCGACCATGCTGTTGCCGCCGATGCGGTGATCGCTCCCCGCGAACAGCGCCTCGCCACCTTGCAACAGCAACTGGACGAAGCCATCGGCAAGGAGGATTACGAAAAAGCCGCGCAACTGCGCGACGAGATGCTGCGCCTCCAAAGCGGCGATTGATGGTGTGTTGCCAATGTGCATCTGGCCTCGTATCATTGCCGAATTAAAAAAATAATCCGACTGCAGGCGCAGGCAGAATCGCCGCAAGTCGTTTATTGACATAGCGTAATTCCGGCCGCTTCGAGTTTTTTCTCAAAGCTTCCGCACTCGCCGGGCTGGTCGTTTCCAAATGACCTCCCGGTGGTGTACATTCGATGCACCCCCACGCCGTAGGTCCCGTCAATGGGACTGAATTGGCGAAGCCGTACTTATTGGAGAGTAGTGAGGAAGAGTGGCACGGAGTACCCAGAGGGCTTCGCCAACACCGAGGGCCCAGAGGAATCGTGGGTATGCGTCCCTGCGCCCTTGCGTTGACTCGAATAACGCGCAGCGCACGGATAGAGCGGGATGCACCCTCAACCCTTCCTCTGCGCTCTCCGCGCTCTCTGCGCTCTTCAGATGTATTCAGCGCGCGCAGTCTGAAAAGTGATTAGCGACAATAAACGTGCAAGCAACCCGCACATGGCGCATCCTCTACGTGCGGCCGCGTTTCGAGAAGAAAATCGCGCCGCAGCTAGAGGATGCCGGTATCGAAACCTTCCTCCCGCTGCACGAAGTGCTGCGCCAGTGGAGCGATAGAAAGAAGAAGGTCGTCGTACCGCTGTTCCCTGGATATATTTTCGTGCATGTGAATGAACGCGAGCGCCTGCAGGCCTTCGACATCTTCGGGGTGCTGAAGTACGTGCACTTCTCCGGTAAAATCGCCGCCGTCCGCCCCGATGTCATCGATAGTATACGCATCGCCATCAGCGGACCGCGCAGACTCGATGTCATACCCGACCGCCTCCCTGCCGGTACACCCATCAAAGTGGTCAAAGGACCCCTCGCCGGCTTCAAAGGCGAACTCTCCCAATACCGCGGCGCCAGCAAAGTCGCTGTCTTTGTCGAAGGCATCCGGCAAAGTGTGGTGGTTGAGGTGGATGTGTCAGAGATCGTGGTAGTGCCGGCGAAGAGTGAAGATTGAAGAGATGGTCTTCTCTACCACAGTCTTCTTGTCGGAGCGGAAGTGACAGAGGGGGAAAACCACAGATTGCACAGATTTCACGCAGATTATCACAGATGAATCGTGGAATTCCGCGTGAATCCGAGCACATTGACGCCGGGGGAGAAATCCAATGCCGCAGATAGTAGCGACGCGAATCGGCGGTCATTACGCCTTTACTCTTTACTCTTCACTCTTCACTTTTCACTTCCGTCTTCATCCGGTTCGATTCAGTTTTAAAACGAGTATAGAAGTACACCATTGAAAAAAGCTCTGATCACCGGTATCACCGGCCAGGACGGCTCCTACCTCGCCGAACTTCTGCTCGAAAAGGGTTACGAAGTACACGGCATTGTGCGGCGCGTGGCAATGGAAGCCCCGGAACAGCGGCTGGGACGCGTCAAGCATCTGATCAATGATATACAGTTGCATCCCGCGTCGCTGGAGAGCTATCCGTCGTTGTTCAAGGTGGTGCGCGATATCATGCCCGATGAATGCTATCATCTGGCCGCGCAAAGTTTCGTGAGCTATAGCTTCGAGGACGAATTTTCCACGTTCAATACGAATATCAACGGCACGCATTATCTGTTGTCGTCCATCAAGGAAAATGCTCCGCACTGCCGCTTCTATTTTGCCGGCTCCAGCGAAATGTTCGGCAAGGTGCGCGAAGTGCCTCAGAACGAGGATACACCCTTTCATCCCCGCTCGGCCTACGGTATCACAAAAGTCGCGGGCTTCGACCTCACGCGTAATTACCGCGAGGCCTATGGCATTCGCGCCGCTAGTGGCATCCTGTATAATCACGAATCCCCGCGCCGCGGCTTTGAATTCGTGACACGAAAGATCACCAGCACCGTGGCGCGCATCAAAAAAGGCCAGGCGCGCGAATTGCGCCTCGGCAATCTCGATGCGAAACGCGACTGGGGCTATGCCAAGGAATACGCCGAAGCCATGTGGCTCATCCTGCAACAGGAGCAGCCCCGCGACTATGTTATAGCCACCGGCGAAACCCACTCCGTGCGCGATTTCGTGCAACTCGCCTTCGAGCACGTCGGACTCGATTATCAGGATCACGTCGTGGTCGACCCTCTTTTCTACCGCCCCGCCGAGGTGGAAATCCTGCTCGGTGACCCCACCCGCGCCAAAACCGAACTTGGCTGGACGCCACGCGTCAAGTTCGAACAACTCGTGCGCATGATGGTGGATGCGGATATGGAGTCGCACGCGTAATATCAAGGGAGAATGGGGAGCGTTATGACACTCGATGAGATTATCGATAACCTGCAACAGAAATTCCACGATGCGACTCTTTTGGCGGAAAATGGCAGGTATGCGAATGCGATTTATCTCTGTGGCTATTGCGTTGAACTCGCACTGAAATACGCAATTGCCAAACAGTTGAACTGGAAGCGGTATAATACCGACGGGAAATTGAAATTCCTGAAAGTGCATGATCTGGAATTGCTGGTGTCGTTGACCGGCAAGGAGGAGAAGCTGAAAAAGCTTCAGGAATGGGCCACAGTAGCGCGTTGGAACGAGGGAGTGCGATACGATGATCCTGCCAACGCCAGCAAGGAAGACGCCGAAAGAATGATCGAGTCTGCACGAGTAATCGCGGAGGATCTATGCGAGATCTCTTTGTAAGAATGCATAAGGCGATCCGCGCTATCGAACAGGAACGCGGCGATTTTGAGATCAAGTGTCTCGTTTCACGAAGGGCGGATTATATACTTTGGGATCTGGTGCTCGTCGCTTCCTGGTTCGAGCCCTCGGAAAAGGACCGTCTGCGTTTTCTCTATGAGAGAATACTCTCGGATCTCGATATTGATCTTCTTATTCAGTTTTCGGCAATTATCACCTATCCGAGTGGCACCGAGAATGAACTGACTAAATTGCTGTCACGTGTGCAGAAAAGTGTCGTCGCCGGTCACTATCAGGATCCCTCGGGCGATGAATATTCCATCATTGAAATCCAATCGGAAATTGCCCGCTATGTTGTGCCGCTCGTCGGTTCACCCTCGCGGGTGGTGAATACGCCGTGACATGAGCGTGTTCTCGCTACATCGTACCTCTCACATTCATTGAATACCTGATTCCATGCCCGTTCCACTACTCGACCTCAAAGCTCAATACCAGAGCATCAAACACGAAATCGAACCCGTGCTTTTGCGCGTGGCGGATTCGCAGTATTTCATTCTCGGACCCGACGTCACGGCGTTGGAAGAAAACATCGCCGCCTATGTCGGCGCGAAGCACGCCATTGGCGTATCGTCCGGAACCGACGCGCTGCTGCTGGCCATGATGGCCCTGGAAATCGGGCCCGGTGATGGCGTGATCGTCCCCACATTTTCCTTCTTTGCCACTGCGGGAGCCGTTTCCCGCCTCGGCGCCACGCCGATTTTTGTGGACATTGATCCCGCAACATATAACATCGCCCCGGCGGCCATTGCCGAGGCCTATGAGAAATACAAGTCCACCGTCACCATCAAGGCTATCATTCCCGTGCATCTCTTCGGGCAGTCCGCCGACATGGACCCCATCATGGACTTCGCCGGCGCGCACAATCTGTATGTGATAGAGGATGCCGCGCAGGCCATTGGCACGCAGTACAAGGATGGACGCAGCGTAGGCAGCATTGGCACTGTGGGTTGCTTCAGCTTTTTCCCGAGTAAAAATCTGGGCGCCTTCGGCGATGGCGGCATCATCACCACCAACGACGGCACCTTGGCCAAGCGCATCGAATTGCTGCGCATGCATGGCGCCGAAAAGCGCTACTATCACGAAATGATCGGTGGAAATTTCCGCATCGATGCCCTGCAGGCCGCCGTGCTCAATGTGAAGCTCCCGCATCTCAATGCCTGGCATGAGGGCCGCCGCCGCAACGCCGCCTTGTACAATCGTCTGTTCACCGAAGCCGGTGTGGTGGGCGATGGGAAGGTGATAGTGCCGGAATCCGTGTATGAAGTGAAGCGTGAAACCTTAGACGTTGAACGAGGGGAGGGGAGCGAAGTGGCCTTCCCGCATATATATAATCAGTATTGCATACGCGTGCAGAATCGCGACGGCTTGATGGAGCACCTCGCCGCATCCGGGATCGGGTGCGCGGTATATTATCCCGTGCCTTTCCACCAGCAGAAATGCTTCGCCGGGCTCCCCAGTTGCGCCGACGCCTTCCCCGTCTCCGATCAGGTGTGCGAAAGCATCATCGCCCTGCCCGTGTATCCCGAACTCACCCCGGAGATGATTGCGGAAGTGGCGAATTGCGTCCTCGATTTCGTTGGAAGGAGTTAAGCGTTAACATTAAACGTCAAGATCACCTCCCTCGTTTAACCTTTATCGCGTAACCCACCCCTCCCGTTTAGCGATTAACGATTAACGATTAACGATTCACGATTAACGATTAACGATTCACCCTCCCCCCACGCAATGAATTTCTTCACCCACGAATCCGCCTACATCGACAGCGACGTGCTCATCGGCGACGGCACGAAGATCTGGCATTACACGCATGTACAATCCGGTGCGCGCATAGGAAAGAATTGTGTGTTCGGGCAGAATGTGAATGTCGGCAACAACGTGCACATCGGGGATTACTGCAAGGTTCAGAACAACGTCTCCATTTACGAAGGCGTCATCCTCGAAGATTACGTGTTCTGCGGACCCTCGATGGTGTTCACCAACGTCATCAATCCCCGCTGCAAATATCCGCAGGTGGGCAGCGCCTTTTACCTTGAGACCCGCGTGTGCGAAGGCGCTTCGCTCGGCGCCAACTGCACCATCGTCTGCGGACACCGCATCGGCCGCCACGCCTTCGTAGGCGCGGGCGCCGTCGTGACCCGCGACATCCCCGACTACGCCCTCGTCGTCGGCAACCCCGCCCGCATTATCGGCTGGGTCAGCGAAGCCGGCGAGCGCCTGCAATTCGATGCCGACGGCATGGCCGTGTGCGGGAAGACGGGGATGGAATACGTGTTGGAAGAGGGGAACGTGCGTCCGCGGTAACCCCCGCATTTCCGGCCCCCCCCATTCCCGGCCCCCCCCCGCATTGTAGAGACGTTGCATGCAACGTCTCTACCGGGAACGCATGCAACGTCTCTACAATTGGGGGGCAAAACCATCATCACGGTCGTGATTGACGTTGCCATCCCATGACGCCACGTTCGATTCGATGTAGGCCTCAATGCGTTGATATTCATCATCATCTCGGATAATTCGATCATAGAATCTGGGTTGCCATGCGAATTCATAACCTAATCGATGGGTATGCAGCGTGACGGCGGATTTGTACCCTCTGATGACCGAACTGATCGAGTTGGCCTGCGGCGACATTTCCGACATTGCATTTCCCGTGCACCGTTCCGATGGGATGGCCCCTTCCCGCAGAAATACGATACCGTGCACATGATCTGGCATGATGACGTATGGACCAACGCCCACCAGGGATGAATGGTCGGGTATTTGATACCAGAAAATATCCGCCAGGACTCCGCAGGGCGAAAGATGCATCCTGCCATCAACAATGTGCCCGAAGTATTCCGTTCTCCTTCTTGTGCAGATGGTAATGAAATAGGCACCAGCGTTGCTGTAATCCCACCACGACGCCCGAGCTGAAGAAATACGATACCTGTTTAGATATTTTTCGTGCATGATTCCCCCGAAATACTGTTGCGTCCCCGTTGCGACCTTTCCCAACGTCGCATTATTTCGGTACGTTACGCGGTCTCGGTCCCGAAATCAATACCAATAACAATCTCCGTAACGACGTTGCATGTAACGACGTTGCATTTAGAGACGTTGCATTTAGAGACGTTGCATGCAACGTCTCTACAGGTGTATACCCCATGAAAGGCATCATCCTCGCAGGCGGCTCCGGCACACGCCTCTACCCGCTCACGCTCGTCGTATCCAAACAGCTCCTGCCGATTTACGACAAGCCGATGATCTATTATCCCCTGAGTACGTTGATGCTGGCGGGCATACGGGAGGTGCTCATCATCAGCACGCCGCACGATTTGCCGCTGTTCCGCCGCTTGCTGGGGGATGGATCGCAATGGGGCATGCAGCTCGCGTACGCCGAGCAGCCCAGGCCTGAAGGATTGGCGCAGGCCTTCATCATCGGCGAGGAGTTCCTGCAAGGCGGACCGAGCTGTTTGATCCTGGGCGATAATCTGTTCTACGGATCGAATCTCGAAAGCATAGTAAGCCAGGCAGCCACATTGCGCGAAGGCGCCGCCGTCTTCGCCTACTACGTGCGCGATCCAGAACGGTATGGCGTGGTGGAATTCGATGAGGAGCGCCGCGTCCTCTCCATTGAAGAAAAACCCGCGCAACCCCGCTCCCGCTACGCAGTGCCGGGATTGTATTTCTACGACGGCAACGCCCCGCGCTACGCGCGCGAGCAGCGCCCCTCCGCCCGCGGCGAACTCGAGATCACCGATCTCAACAATCGCTACCTCGCCGAAGGCACATTGCGCGTCAACGTTTTCGGCCGAGGCACCGCCTGGCTCGACACCGGCACGCATGAATCCCTGCTCCAGGCCTCCAGCTTCATCGAAGCCATCGAACAGCGCCAGGGTCTCAAAATCGGCTGCCCCGAAGAAATCGCCTGGCGCAAAGGCTGGATCGAGGATTCTGAGTTGCATAGACTTGCAGTGGTATACAGATATAATCCGTATGGCGAGTATCTTAAATCGATAATCGATAATCGGGAATCGTTAATCGGGAATCGTTAATCGAGAATCGTTAATCGAGAATCGTTAATCGAGAATCGTTAATCGAGAGCCGGGGTGCAGGGATTGGAAATATTGACAAGCGCAGTGAGGGAAGTGGTGGACAGTCAGATAAAGGCAACTTCCACCGTATCACGAACTAAGCAGCGGTGACCAATTACGATACCCGACTCCCACTGCCACATGCGGACCGACTCCCTCCGCCTCAGGCGGACCGATTCCCGATTAACGATTATCGATTCCCGATTCCCGATTAACGATTAACGATTCCCGATTAACGGTTAACGATTCCCGATTAACGATTAACGATTCACGACAATCCTCGAATCAACCCCTGAATCAATTGCGCTTCCCGATCCATACTCTCGAAAATCTCATGCTCTTCGGAAATGTACGAAAGCCTTGCAGAGATGAGCATTTGGGTTTCGAGTTCGCTCAACGAACTGCGAGCGATATACAGAAATTGGAGATACTCTCTTCGATGCGCCCGTGCCGCTCCTTCAGCGATATTTGAAGGAATGGAGACAGCACTTCTGCGAAGCTGTGATGCCAGCTCAAAGCGCTCTTCCTTCGGCAGCAAGGTGATAATCTCATAGACAGCCACAACGAGATCCATTGCATGCTTCCAGGCATCAAGCTGATAATGCCGCCGATTCATTCTTGAACTCATGGTGATTCTCCCCAAAAAAATGACAGTGCACAGAAAGACAAAGAACACGACAATGATACAAAAGCGGCAATAATGACATCAATACCAATGAAAACGCACCCACGGAAATATCCCTAAACCACCCCACAGCCCCTGACCCCTCCGCCTCACGCGGACCGATTCCCTCCGCCTCAGGCGGACCGATTCCCGATTAACGATTCCCTCCGCCTCACGCGGACCGATTCCCTCCGCCTCAGGCGGACCGATTCCCGATTAACGATTCCCTCCGCCTCACGCGGACCGATTCCCTCCGCCTCAGGCGGACCGATTCCCGATTAACGATTCCCGATTAACGATTCCCGATTAACGATTCCCGATTCCCTCCGCCTCAGGCGGACCGATTCCCGATTAACGATTCCCGATTCCCGATTAACGCTTCCCGATTAACGATTCCCGATTCCCGCAACCAACAGATTAACTTGTCAAACTTTGCATTGACCGGCGTAGCCGGCTACATCGCACCCCGCCACCTCAAGGCCATCAAGGACACCGGCAATACGCTCGTGGCCGTGACCGATCCGCACGACTCCGTGGGGATACTCGATGGCTACTTCCCCGATGTGAGCTATTTCCGCGAGTTCGAGCGCTTCGACCGCCATCTCGAGAAACTGCGCAGGGGACCGGACGAGCGCCGTGTGAATTACGTCAGCATTTGCTCGCCCAATCACCTGCACGACGCGCATATCCGCCTCGCGCTGCGCATCGATGCCGATGCCATCTGTGAAAAACCCATCGTGCTCAATCCCTGGAATCTCGACGCGCTCGCCGAACTCGAGGCCGAGTCTGGACGCAGGATCTGGACCGTCCTGCAGTTGCGCGTGCATCCGGCATTGATTGCGTTCAAAGAGAGACTTGATCGGGAATCGTTAATCGATAATCGGGAATCGTTAATCGATAATAGTGAGGCGGGAGCCGATAAACAGGAATCGTTAATCGAGAGCCGCGAATCGGAAATCGGTCCGCCTAAGGCGGAGGGAGACGGGGCGGTTGCAGCACAGGACGAGCTGAAGGGCGAGGGATTGGTTGACCACGATGCAAACCGGAAAATGAAAGAAGCCCCGCCAACAGATTCCAATCCCCGATTCCCGATTCCCGATTCCCGATTAACGATTCCCGATTCCCGATTATCGATTAGCAGACACAGAAGATACCAAGTCGAACTGACGTACATCACAACAAGAGGCCTCTGGTACGACTATTCCTGGAAGGGCGACCCCGAGAAGTCCGGTGGTATCGCCACCAACATCGGTGTGCATTTCTTCGATTTGCTGCTGTGGTGGTTCGGTTACGTGCGGCATAGCACCGTGACGCTGCGTGAGCCCCGCCGCATGGCAGGCGAACTCGAACTGGCCGACGCCGACGTGCGCTGGTTCCTCTCGCTCGAGCGCGAAGATTTGCCCCCCGAAGCCCGCAACGGCGGCCGCAGCACCTATCGCAGCATCACCGTGGACGGCGAAGAAGTGGAATTCACCGGCGGCTTCACCGATCTGCATACCGAAGTATACCGCCGCATCCTCGCCGGACAGGGTTTCGGGATAGGGGACGCATATCCAAGTATACAGTTGGTGCATAACCTCCGTACCTGACCCAACGCACGCTCCCGTTTAATGTTTAGCGCTTAACTTCCTTCCCGTCCCCCGCGTCTCGATCCATCCATAACATGGACGCAATGAATCTGGATCTGCAGCGCATTTTTACTGCAAAGCAAGAGCGACGACAGGCGTTAGCCAAGCTCCCGATTGAAGAAAAAGTCCGTATTCTCGTCAAGCTGCAAACCGTCGCAGCACCACTGCTTCGCGCGCGGGGCAAAGCGGTATACATTTGGAAGCTGGACGATACGCCGGAAGACGCCGAGTGAGATTTGGGCTTTGGTATCTGCGACGCCTACCCGAGGATACAACTGGTATATAATCTCCGTGTATGACACCTGGTTGAGCGAGAGTCAAAAATGAACGTGTGCGTACTGCGATAAAGTTGTATCGCTCTTGCGACGAATAAAATGCTTGTAAAATAGTAGGATAAACTTTTGAAGCATTTTTTAAAGAAATTGCTGCGATACTTTGGCGTCGACGTCAAAAAAATCCCGCACTATAAAGAACTGCGTGCGAACATCCCGGAGTTTCACGTTGATCTTGATGGCGAAAAGCGCTTCAGGTACAACGAGGATGCCCACACAGCGATAAATCTTGTGCGTCGACATACGATGCTTCCCTATGTGAATCTGATGACTCTCTATGAGCAGGTGCGATACCTCGAGGGTGCAGGTATAGAAGGGGATCTGGTGGAGTGTGGTGTCTGGAAAGGTGGTGCTTGTGGTCTGATGGCTTTGGCGAATCTGAGGTACGGACAACATCGTCGAACGATTCACATGTACGACATATTCGATAACATCTGTGAGCCCGATGAGGAAAAAGATGGAGAGACTGCGCGGCAAGAGGTGAGTCTGCTTGCAGGAAGACGGGTTGAGGCAAAGGGGAGGTTGATCCCAATCGAAGGCGTATATCGCAATTTTGGCGGACCGGGGACCATCGAGGAAAATAGAATGCTCATGGAGGAGATGGTCGGATATGATCCGATATATATAAGTTATCACAAGGGATGGTTTCAAGAAACAGTCAATGATGCTTCTCAAAAGCCGGAACGGATCGCATTGCTGCGTTTGGATGGCGATTTGTATCATTCAATTAAAGTTTGTCTTGAGGGATTGTATGAGCGGGTAATTGTCGGTGGCTTCATCGTTATCGATGATTACGGATATTACTCGGGATGTACCAAGGCGGTTGACGAGTTCCGCGAATCTCGCGGCATCAAAGGATATCTTCATTATTCAAGCGGGACGTGTCGCTATTGGATAAAATCATGATAGTGCCGTGCTTCATGGTTCGATCTCCGAAAAAACAAACATGAAGGACGGTTGCGATGACTGAAGTGAGGGAGATGACGCGTTCTGAGAGAACGAAACGTAACGTCGTCGCTCTGCTGTTGAGAAAGGGACTGGGGGTTGGAATCAGTGTCCTTCTCGTTCCGCTTACCCTGAAGTATCTCGGGTCGGTGGAATACGGGGTATGGCTGACGCTTACATCGATTATTTCCTGGATGTACTTCTTTGATCTCGGGCTCGGTAACGGGATGAGAAATAAAGTTGCTGAGGCATTGGCGCGGGATGAACGGGAGAAGGTGAGAGTGTATGTCAGTACCTCGTACGCCTTGATCGCAATAATAACAGCCGTACTTATAGTTGTCTTTCTGTTGCTGTATACACACATTGATTGGGCACGCATACTTCAGACACCTGCGGAATTGAATGCTGACGTTGGCGTTCTCGTGCTGGTTGTCTATACGTTTTTCTGCCTTCAGTTTTTTTTTGGCCTGATCAGTACACTGTTAACCGCAGACCAACGACCTGCGACAGCTGGCTACCTCAGCACCATTGGTAGCGCACTTTCCTTGCTGGTAGTGTACGTATTAAGTTTGCAACAGCAGGGCTCCATACTCTGGATGGCTCTTCTGTTTGGCTTGGCAAATCTTTTACCGCTGATCGGAGCGAGTGTCTGGTTTTTTCGGACGCGATATCGCGAATATCGGCCGAGCATGAAGCATGTGGACTTTTCGCAATCGAGAGGCCTCTTGTCGCTCGGTGTTAAATTCTTTCTTCTGCAAGCAGCGGCTATTATTATTTATTCGACGAACAACATGATTATCACTCAGTTGTTCGGTCCGCACGAAGTGACTGTTTATGGAATAGCATTCAAATACTTGAGTGTGGTTACCATGGTGTTCTCCATCGTTCTGACGCCGTTTTGGAGCGCGTTTACCGATGCGTATCATCGTGGTGACCATGATTGGATAAACAGAATGATGAATCGCCTCATGTGGTCATGGTGCGGATTGTTTGCGCTTGTTGCATTTATGGTTTTTGTTTCTGCTCAGGTGTACAACGTATGGATTGGAGACGATATTAGTATCCCATTTGCACTGACGATAACAATGGGTGTGTATGTGTTGCTGAACGCATGGAATAGTATCTTTTCTGCATTCCAAAACGGGATCGGCATTCTTAGATTGCAACTCGTCGGGGCTGCGATTGGATCTGTTACAAGTATACCCCTTGCGATATTATTTGCCTCGACACTTAAGTTTGGAGTTAAAGGAGTGCTGTTTGGTGCTATTTTCGGTTCAGTTCTCCCTGCAATATGGTCGCCGATACAATTTCGCAAGATAATGAACGGCACTGCGTCAGGAATCTGGGTAAAATGAGCAAGGAAAATCTTGTCGTAATTCATCTGACGGCCGCGCCTGAAGAGGCCGCTGGCAAGGTGACTTATGACTTACATAGAATATTACTCTCCTCAGGGTATGAATCCTGGATTATGACATCTGTACCTGGCCCCAGGAGGGAAGGAGTTATACGATTTCATCGGTCGAGAATAGGAGTTAAGCTGTATCACTACTGGCGAATATTCAAATTCAGATTGAGGGGATTCAAGCCTGTCAGATTACAAAGGAATCCAGATTATTCCTTTAACGTATATACTGAGAGCGAATATTACCAATCAAAATACATCGCTAAGAAACTGCCCGCTAAACCGGATATAATTATTGTTCATTTTTACGATGGAATGCTAAATACGGCAACGATTGTACGTCTTGCAAAGGTGACTGGAGCGCGCGTGCTATGGCTAATGATGGACATGGCACCTTTTACTGGTGGTTGTCATTATTCATGGGGTTGCTTAGGGTATACCGAAAAATGCGGACGATGCCCGGCGTTAGCATCAAAGGATGAAAATGATTATTCAAGAAATCAATGGAAGTCAAGATACGAATTATTGTGCGACTCAGCGATTGAGTATGTGGCAGGAAGTCGATATCAGCATGAGCAAGCATTGAATAGTTCGCTGTTAAGAAATAGTATGATTCATAAGATTATGCTAGGATATGACTCTGTAAAGCTTACTCCACTGATGAATGCTGAAGCGATCAGGCGCAAGTATTCTCTCTCCAATAATAAAAAGATTATTATGTTTGCGTCCGCTTATCTCAGTGAAAAGAGAAAGGGGTATTCAGATTTCATCGAGGGAATGAGAAAACTTGCCGCTTCTCAAAGCAAGGAGGAGCATGATGAAATATATATATTAATTGTGGGGCGTGGCGAAAAGCGTGCAGTATGCGAGTGCTATGAGCAGAAAAATATGGAGTTTATGGATGGTGATAGTTTTTCTGAAATTATAAGCGCCATTGATTTGGTGGTATGTCCTACGCTGGAAGATTCGGGACCATCTATAGTTAGCCAAGCATTAATGTCCGGGGTGCCGGTGGTCATGTATAATACAGGTATAGCAGAAGATGTTGTTCGTAACGGAGTGAACGGATATTTCGTGAAGAAGGGTGATGTTCGTGCACTTGCAGATGCTGTCGGAAAGGTTATTTCGCTATCGGATGATCAGTATGCTGATATGAAGAGGAATGCCCGCGCGACAGCGGTGGAGCAGTTTGATAGTAAGAAGATTGCAGATGAGTGGAAGCAATTGTTGGAATGGAAATCAGGTGAGTAACATTAACCGAAATTCTAAAAAATGGAATGTTAGGCAAGGATATGGATCACAGCGAGCAGCACATAGCGGCTGGAAATAGCACATTAACTCATAGAAGAACACCTTGGGATGAGATGGCGCTAGGTGTAAAAACAGATGAAATAATGATTATGAAGTATACGAGTACAGCGGAGCTAGTGGAGCTGCTGACGAAATACATTGATTATGTATCGACCAGCGGAATAGAACTATCATACATTAGGGTTGATTCGAGTGATCACGTTGCGAAAGCTGTGCTTCAGTCAATGGGTTTCTACTATGCAGAATCGTCAATAGAAATGAAAAATGGAAATCTTAGCAAGTTTGCTCCAAAAGATAAGTATAGAAGCAAACTTATACTTTACGAAGTTAATGATGAACATGATTATGATCAAATCAGGAATATATCTCAGCGTGCATTTAATCACTCAAGATTTCATGAAGACGCAAATATCGAAATAGAACGCGCGCGTATTCGATACCGGAATTGGGTTGATGATTTGATAAAAGATAATTACGAGATCGTGGCGTATCGAACGGAAGGTATCGTGCACGCATTCATGGCTTACAAAGTAAGTGAGCGCCGTGCGCGATTAATGCTTGGCGGCAGTGATATTGGTAAGGGATATTTGAGCCCAGCGTTGTGGACATCAGTACTATGTGAGTTGAAGAGAAAAGGTGTTGCAAGTGCGTCGGGCCTTGTTTCTGCAAGTAATATTACAATAATTAACATGTATATTGAACTAGGGTTCAAAGTAGATAAAACATTTAACGGATTTCATCGAATAATAAATCATGGAGAGCAGCGATGAGACTTAATCATGAGGGTCTTCTTCAGATAGTGTACGACAGTCTAGATGAGTTGAGCGAGATGTCTGATGGCAAGTATTCCTTCGAAAAGTATGAAGAAGAAGCTATTTTCGGAAAAGCTGGTAAGCTGGATTCTCTGGACCTGGTAAATTTACTTGTAATAATAGAGGAAAGGCTGGAAAATATATATGGTATATCGATAACAATTGCAAACGAAAGAGCAATATCGGAGCGACATAGTCCATTTGCGAATGTCATACGCCTTGTTGAATTCATATCAAGGGAGGTAAATATTGTATGATAGGTGAAAGTAAAATGGTAATACTTATAACGGGGGCAAGTAAAGGTATTGGATACGCAATTGCGCGACACTACACTGAGCTCGGTCATTCGGTCTATGGAATAAGCAGAACTGCGTCTGAGATTGCGGACTCGAATTATCAACACTATGAAGCATCGGTGGATGACGAAGAAAAGGTGCATTCCGCCATAAGAGCGATTAAAAGAAAGTCGGGTCGCCTTGATGTGCTGATAAACAATGCAGGCGTAGCGTCAATGAATCATTCTTTGCTTACTACAACGGATACGCTGAAGCAGATATTTTCCACGAATGTATACGGTACATTTATTTGTTCTAGAGAAGCTGCAAAGCTTATGATAAGAGCAAAATATGGTAGAATAATAAACATTACTACATTTGCTGTTCCGTTCAAGCTAGAAGGTGAAGCAGTTTATGCTGCATCAAAAGCGGCCGTAGATTCGTTAACCCATATTATGGCGAGGGAATACGCAGAATGGAACATTACAGTTAATGCTATAGCACCGCCAGCTGTGAAGACGAATTTAATAGCAGGCGTAGATGAGAAGAAGCTTAAGAAGCTACTTGAACGTCAGGCGATACATAAGTATGGGGTTCCAGAAGATGTTATAAATACAATTGACTTCTTAATACGGCCTAGTAGCGGCATGGTAACTGGACAGACAATCTATCTTGGAGGTGTATAATGTCTCTTGAAAGGTTTTACGATGCCTTTATAAGCTATGGCTCGAGAGTCGCAAATATATCAGGTAATCGAGAATGCTCTTATGATGAGCTGATTTCGAAAATTGGTAGGGCTACTGAGTATTTACGGGGTGCGAGAATAAAACCTGGTGAGGTAGTAGTATTAGAATCAGAATTTCACGCACATGGAATAGCGTACTTGCTCGCGTTGATTAGTGCGAATACAATTATTGTGCCTGTAAGTAGTGGTGGGAGATCTCTTGCAGATGAGAAGATAAAGCTTTCTGGCGCATCAAAACTAATATCAGTGAGTTGCGATGGAGTAGTAGAAACTTCTGATCTTGAGTATCGGTATAATCACACTTATTATGATGTTCTTAGAAAGAAATCCGTCCCCGGATTGATACTGTTTACCTCCGGTACCTCAGGAGTGCCTAAGGCTGCAGTACATGATTTGTCAAAACTCATGAATCGATACTCAATAAAAGATAAGAATATACGAACTATAAACTTTTTGTTGTTTGATCACTGGGGCGGACTGAATACGCTTTTCAATATTCTCTCCAGTGGTGGCTGTGTGGTTAGTCTGACAGAGAGGAGCCCCGATGAAGTATGTAGGATTATCGAAAAATATCGTGTGCAGATGTTGCCGACGTCGCCAACGTTTTTGAACTTATTGTTGCTTTCCGAAGCATATCAGAGATACGACTTAAGTTCCCTTTCCATGGTGACATATGGAACTGAACCGATGCCGGAAACAACACTGAAGAAGCTGGTACAGGTGTTTCCTGATGTACGTTTTAAGCAGACTTACGGATTAATTGAAGTTGGCGTGCTGCAGAGCAGTACGAATCGTAATGATACCACATGGTTGAAAATAGGAGGTGAAGGATATGATGTGCGCATTGTGGACAATATATTGCAAATAAAATCAGAAACAGCGATGTTAGGTTATCTAAATGCAGAATCACCATTCACTCGTGATGGGTATTTCATTACAGGTGATTATGTGTTGAGAGATGGAGATTACATTAAAATACTTGGTCGCAGGAGCGAAATAATTAATGTTGGCGGAGAAAAAGTATATCCAATTGAAGTGGAGAGTGTTATTAGATGCATTGATAATGTTAAGGATGTTGTTGTATACGCAGAGAGCCACCATATTACGGGTCAAATAGTATGTGCTAAGTTGAATCTGCTTCATAATGAAGAAAAGGAGAGTGCAGTTCGCCGCATAAAAGCCGAAGCGAGAACTATGCTGGATAGATTTAAGGTGCCGGTTAAAATTCATATCGTGGAGGATGCGCTGTATGGAGAAAGGTTTAAAATAAGCAGAGATAATATTTCGAAAAAGCACGAATAAAGTAAAAATAAAGAGCTAAGAAAGATGGATAAATCTATTCCGTTTAATCGATTGCATCTTACGGGTAAAGAAATTGAGTATTGCCGCCAAGCAATAAATACGGGAAAAATCTCAGGTAACGGGTTATTTACTCAATTGGCTCAAAGTGCTTTATGCCGGCGATATGGTTATAATAAAGCGTTGCTTGCAACTTCATGCACGGATGCGCTAGAAATGTGTGCGTTATTAGCAAGAATTGAGCCTGGTGACGAAATTATTATGCCATCATATACCTTCGTCTCAACCGCGAATGCCTTCGTTTTGCGCGGAGCCACGATACGGTTTGTGGACTCGTTGACAACCCATCCAAATCTTGATCACAATGCGGTCGAGAGTCTCATTACATCTCGGACAAAAGCAATCATCGCAGTGCATTATGCCGGAGTGGCTTGCGAGATGGATGAGCTGTTGTCGATCGCAGATAAACATGGATTGTTGTTAATTGAGGATGCTGCTCAGGCGATTGATTCATTTTACAAACGTAGGCCATTGGGTGGGATTGGGCATCTTGCGGCTTTTTCCTTCCATGAGACGAAAAACATTATTTCAGGCGAGGGGGGGTTGCTGGTAGTGAATGATAGTCGCTTTTTTGAACGTTCAGAGATATTGTGGGAGAAAGGGACGAACCGTACTGCGTTTTACCGTGGAGAGGTGGATAAATACGGATGGGTGGATGTTGGCTCATCTTTCCTTCCTTCGGAAATTATGGCTTCATTTCTTTACGCGCAAGTGGAGGAGATCGACGAGATCCAGAATCGCCGCATTCAACTCTGGGAGCGGTACTTTGAGGGACTGAACGGACTCGCTCTCGACGGCTGTTTGTCACTGCCACATATCCCGGCTACGGCCACGAACAATGGCCACATGTTTTATCTTCTTTGTAAAAGCATGGATGAGCGGTCTCAATTAATCGAATTTCTCAGGCAACGTGGCGTCCAGGCGGTGTTCCATTACTTGCCTCTGCACAAATCACGCTTTTACGAGGACCGGCACGACGGCAGGGATTTGCCCATGTCTGTCCACTACGCGGAGTGTTTGCTGCGATTACCGCTGTATTATGATTTGGAAGAGCACGAGCAAGATGCGGTAATCGCTGCTGTTCAACAATTCTATCACTAATATCGACGGGTTGTACTAACTCGTTCACAGAGCAAAGCATGGTAGCAACATCATCACTGGATGGCGCAACGATACTCATCACCGGCGGGACGGGCTCGTTTGGCCATCATGTCGTGGAGCGCCTTCTGCAGGAATATTCGGTGAAAAGTATCGTCATTCTCAGCCGCGACGAGAAGAAGCAATACGATATGCGGAACCAGTATCGAAATCCGCAGCTTAAATTTTGCATAGGCGATACCCGCGACAGACAAAAGGTATTCGAGGTAATGAAGGGCGTCGATTACGTGTTCCATGCCGCTGCGTTGAAGCAAGTTCCTGCATGCGAGTTTTTTCCGTACGAAGCTGTACGAACAAATATTGATGGCGCGCACAATGTTCTCGACGCGGCAGAAGCGATGGGGGTGCGAAAGGTGGTTGTTCTCAGCACGGACAAAGCTGTGTACCCGATCAATGCGATGGGAATGACGAAGGCATTGATGGAGAAGCTCATGCTCGCCAAGGCGCGCGAAGCTGCGTCAGCTACAGTGTTTTGTGGTGTACGCTATGGAAATGTCATGTATTCTCGCGGTTCGGTTATTCCACTGTTCGTGCAACAGATCCGCGATGGAAAACCTCTCACAGTCACGCATCCGGATATGACACGCTACCTTCTTCCTCTTCCGGTTGCCATCGATCTTGTTCTTTTCGCCCTCGAGCAGGGAGAAAACGGAGATTTGCTTGTGAGAAAATCTCCAGCAGCGACTGTTCGCGATGTTGCCCTTGCTGTGGCGGACATTTTTGGGCACTCCACGGATATCAACGAAATTGGTATCCGGGAGGGTGAGAAAATGCATGAGACACTGGTAACGAGAGAGGAATTGCTGAAATCCGAAGACTATCCAGAGTATTATCGTATTCAAAATTTGGCGAATATCGATTATGACAAGTTCTTCATCGAGGGTAAGCATAATGACTTCCCAACCGAGGGCTATACCTCCGAGAATACACGCCGATTGAATCGTTCCGAGACCCGCGAATTGATACTTTCGCTTCGCGAAATTCAGGCGGTGTTGGCGTGAGTGTTGCAACGCTCGGTATAACCGGGGCCACGGGATTCATCGGGTATTTCGTTCGCACGCATGCGGCACTTCGGCCTGGCTTGCGCTGCGTGCTCTGTCAGGACGAGTGGTTTGAGGATTCTCATGCAATGGACGCCTTTGTCCAGCAGTGTGACAGCATACTGCATCTGGCGGCAATGAATCGCACCGACGGGGATCCTGAAGACATTTATCGCACGAACATGCGGCTCGTGTACACTCTTCGTGATGCTCTTCAGCGAAATCCGGGACCTAATCATATTCTGTTTTCTTCATCCACGCAGGAGAGCAGAGACAATCCTTACGGCCGCTCCAAGCGTGAGGGTGGTCGCGTGCTCCAGGATTGGGCAAAATCCGCTGGCGCGCGCTGTTCGCTATTGACTATTCCCAATGTGTTTGGTCCATTCTGCAGGCCGTTCTATAATTCCGTGGTTGCCACGTTCTGCCATCAACTCGTGCATGGTGAGCAACCGCGCATCGATATCGATGCGGAAATCCCACTGATCTATGTTGTGGATCTGGCCGAGTCGATACTGAATGCAGTGCAGCAGACGCATGAGAGGGACGGGCTGGTGGAGTTCAGACCCGAGCGTCGGTCAGTTTCATGGCTACTTCGCGAACTGCAAAGCTTTTCGGCTGCGTATCTGGATGAAGGGCGCGTGCCTTCCTTCGCTTCGCCATTTGACACTGCGTTATTCAATACATTCCGTTCATACATCCCTTCAGACAGAAGACGTTTCGAACCACCGATGCGTAGTGATGCACGAGGGTATCTTGTAGAAATCCTGAAATCGCTCAGCGGAGGTCAGATATTCTTCTCGCGTACGCTGCCGGGAGTAACACGAGGGAATCACTTTCACACGAGGAAGGTCGAGCGCTTCTGTGTGGTTGAGGGGCAGGCGAGTATTCGACTCCGTCGCACTGGTACAGCGACATGTGATGAATACCACGTCACGGGTTCACGGCCGGTATTTATTGACATGCCTGTATATTACACGCATAGTATAGAAAATACAGGCTCGTCGGCTCTTCTCACCCTGTTTTGGTCCAATGAGATCTACAATCCAGATGATGCCGATACTCACATTGATCCCGTCGTTCAGGAGCCGCAATGAATAATCTGAAGGTAATGACTGTTGTGGGGACGAGGCCGGAGCTCATTCGGCTTTCTCGGGTCATAGCGGCGTTGGACGAGCACACGGATCATGTGTTGGTACACACCGGGCAGAATTATGATTATTCTCTGAATGGGGTGTTTTTCGACGAAATGCGTATTCGTCGTCCCGATCATTTTATGAATGTCGATACATCGTCGCTTGGCTCGGTGCTGGGAGGGGTGATCACGGGAGCAGAGCGTATCGTTCAAGACGAGCGTCCAGATGCGATGCTCATTCTCGGGGATACGAACAGCAGTATGGCCGGGATAATGGCGAGGAGACTGCGTATCCCCCTCTATCACATGGAGGCGGGCAATAGATGTTTTGATCTGAATGTTCCGGAGGAAATAAACAGACGAATTATTGACCACATCGCGGATTTCAATCTGGTGTATACCGAGCATGCGCGTCGACACCTGCTCGCCGAGGGACTTTCTCACCGACGGATCTATCTTACAGGTTCTCCGATGCGCGAGGTACTCGAGCACTACAGAGTGGATATAGAGCGTTCGGATATACTGCAGCGCCTGGGTATAGCGCATGGCGGATACTTTATGGTAAGCGTTCATCGAGAAGAAAATGTAGACAAGCCCGAACGGTTGACATGCGTGCTCGATGTATTGCAGGCGCTGCATGAGAGCTACGGTGTGCCGGTCATAGTATCAACTCATCCTCGGACCCTGAAGCGTATCGAATCTCTTGAACAACAACCGAAGTTGGCCTCGAACGTACGTTTCATGCAACCTTTCGGTTTTTTCGATTATGTTCACCTTCAACAGCACGCGATGTGTACTATTTCCGATAGTGGTACGATTGCGGAAGAATCGTCAATTCTTGCCTTTCCAGCGGTAACGATCCGAGACGCTATCGAGCGTCCCGAAGCATTGGACACGGGTAGCATCGCGTTGACAGGGCTTTCGGTGCAATCGGTACTCAGGAATGTGGAATACGCAGTACTGATGGCCGGAATTGAGCGCAATGCGGTTTGTCCGGTCGACTATACCGTAAGTGACACATCCGCGAGAGTAGTGCGCCTCATTCTCGGAACTGCAAATCTAAGTAATGCCTGGGATGGAATACGATGAATGAGAATCTTGCCGGTCGAAGGATTGCGAGTGACATGCCACTGGTGTCCATTGTCATCCCGGTATACAATGGCGTGAACTACATGCGCGAAGCTATAGACAGTGCGCTGGCGCAGACATATCCGAATATCGAAATTCTTGTCATCAATGACGGCTCGACCGACGATACAGAACAGGTTGCATTGAGTTACGGCAACAGGATTCGCTACTTTTCGCAAAAGAATGGGGGTCAATCCGCCGCATTGAACCGTGGAATAGATGAAATGAAGGGGGAGTATTTTAGTTGGTTGAGTCATGATGATAGGTTCCACCCCACATTTATATCTCAAATCATGGCTTCTGCGGAGGCAGATAGATGGAGTGAATCAGTGTTCTACTTTTCGGACTATGAGTATATTAACGATAGCGGTAAAATACTATCAGAGGTGTCAAATGCCGATATAACGCCAGAGGCGTTTGTATTCAAGCTGCTGTATTCAAATACAGTTAACGGATGCTCGGTAGTTGCACCTAGAAGCAAATTGTTAGAATGTGGAAAATTCAACACTGCAAGACCGCACACTTCAGATGTCGAATTGTTCATTAAGCTGGGCGTTATTTGTAAGGCTAAAAGGATAAATGCAGTGCTAGTGCAGTCGAGGACTCATGCTTTGCAAGCTACGAAAAGAAGATATAAATATCATATGAGTGAGACGTCTATCTTTGCTTCGGATATTATATGCTATCTCCAGCAAGAGGTGGTGTATGCCTCTGCGGCGGCATGCGGTGAGTTGCGGCCGTATAGATCTCTTGGGATAAAATGGAGCTCTAATGGGTATCTTGATGCTGGAATAGTGGCGTTGCATTGTGACAGGGTTCTATCGAATACTTTTTGGTTGAGATGGTGGTATCTCATGAAATGCGTGTTTTTGTATGCGGCGAAGATGTTGCGACGAAAAATAATTGGAATAGCGAAAAGTGTGATATCGCGTTAGCAGACAGCATAATAAATGATGCGTTAGCGGCAAAATAATAATGATAGTTGCGCCTCGAAAATACTTAAAACACCTATTGCATCCCAGTGCGTTTCTGAAAACTGTGGTGTTTAATATAAGGTATTTTGGAATTCTAAAAGGTTGGCGATTGCCTGTATTTGTTTATCGACACGTGCGATTAAAAAACATGAAAGGTAAGATCGCGATGAATGGTGAGCTGTCTACTGGAAGAGTACTTCTGGGCTTTCCGCACGTTCCAATATTTGACGAAGTTCGCTCTCGTACAGTATGGAACCAGATAGGTGGATTGATAGTGTTCCAGGGGACCGCGAAAATTGGACATGGCAGCAAGCTGGCTGTTAATGGATATTTAGAGATTGGAGATAAATTCGAAATTACCGCTGAAAGTACTATAATTGCATACAACCGAATTGTTATTGAACCAAACGTGTTAATCTCATGGGACGTCTTGGTAATGGACACAGACTTTCATAGAATATATGACGAAAATGGCAAATTGTGCAATGAGCCGGAAGAAATAATTATTGGAGCGCATTCTTGGATAGGGTGCAGGGTGTCTATATTAAAAGGTGTGTATATATCTAAAAATGCTATTGTTGCGTCTGGCTCAGTCGTGGTAAAATCGTTGTTGTCGGAGAATGCAATCTACGCCGGAATCCCTGCTTTGATGAAGGGACGTTATAGTTTTTGGGATCACTGACGGATAGGCAATTGATGGCATCCCCACTGTTCGTACGATGCGGCTCCGTAGTATTGGATTCGCATTAATAATCCGCATGTATCATTCCAGCTTGATAATGAATATGCAACGTAATAGTGCTAGAATCGCAGCCTGACGTCGGCCAAATGTCGTAGTATGCATGAAGGAATCGAACTGTTGTTTGCAATTGTCGTGCAGATGAATGTGTGCTTGTAACGGAGCATATTATAGAAAGGCACAAGTTAGCTGCAAACGATAACGGTTATTGACGCAATTAGATCGGTAAGAAAGAAAAGTAAAATGATAAAAACAACTTGTGACTATAGTAATGACTAGACTTTATCGAAAGGGAGTCAATATCCCAAAGTATATAGATGTAATAGAAGAAGTTCGTAGTAAACAGAGTAAAAGTAGTCAGCATACAGTACGCGTACTTCTTGTTTCGAACCTCGTAGCGGCCCAATTTCATGAGGTGCTGCAGTACCAGTTAGTTCGTAGCGGGTTAAGTGTATCAGTGGATGTTGCTGATTATGGAGAAATCGAACAGCGTCTGCATGCAAGGACTGAAGAATATACTCATATAGTTATTCTATGGGAGGCGATTGCAGAAGTATGGGGTTTGCAATATAAGTTGCTGTTAATGAGCGAGGACGAGAGGACGCAGCTTAGAAAGGTCATGACAGATAAGTTCGCTAGAATTCTTTCGGAGATAGCACCGAATAAAATATGTATCTGCAACAAGGTCACTTCAAAGTACTTCATGCACGAACCAGAAGCTGAAGCTTCCATGTGTAATTTTATGAATGACGTAAATAGAGAATTGTCTCATAAAGTTAGCAGGAGAGTATACTGGATAGATTCGAATGCAATAATAATGGAATTGTCCCCGAGCAAGGCGGTGAATGCTCGCGACTATTATCGCTCACGAATGCTTCATTCTTACGAATACGCGTATTTATTTAGCGAAATAGCAGTCAAGTATATTTGTATATCGATTGGTATGCAGAAGAAGCTGCTTATCCTCGATTGTGACAACACATTGTGGGGAGGCTTATGCGGAGAGTTGGAAGCGGATGTGATTCTAGATGGTGTGGACGCGCCAGGGGTGATCTATCGCGAGTGCCAGGGAATAGTGAAATATCTGGCAAACAACGGGATAGCAGTTGCCTTGTGTAGCAAGAACAACAGTGAAGATGTATGGAAGGTATTCAAGAATAACTCATCAATGCTGCTAAAGGAGACTGATGTCGTAGCTAATAGAATAAATTGGTCAGATAAGGTAGAAAACATAATATCCATTGCAAACGAACTTCACCTATCGTTGGAAAGTATTGTCTTCGTGGATGATTCTGAACATGAATTGGAAAATGTAAGATTGCGGCTGCCTGGTGTAGAAGTAGTCAAGGTACCAGAGAATATTTATGATTATCCCTATGTTATGAGAAAGGTTGCGGCCAAGTTCTATTTGGAGGGTGTGTCTAAGGAAGATGGTGCAAGGACTAAATACTACTTGGAGGAGTCGAAAAGAAAGAAGGAGGCGAACTCCCATGCCAGCTATGAAGACTATCTCGCCTCACTTGAACAGACGATGAAGATAGAATGTAATAATTATGATAATTTGCAGAGAATACATCAGCTTTTTGAAAAAACAAACCAATTTAACGCGACAACAAAGCGTTATACAAGTGACGAGTTGAAGACTTTTATTAGCGATCACAGATCAGATTTATACTCCTTTAGTATGGCTGATAAATACGGAGATATGGGGCTTGTCGGCACCGCTCTTATAATTAAGGCTGATGATGGTCGCAGCGCACGTCTCGATTCCTTTATAATGAGTTGCCGGGTGATAGGGAAGTGTGCAGAGTATACTTTTATAAAATATATTGCGAATCGTTTGCGTAAGGCCGGATACCAGGAATTAATTATTGAGTACCGCAGAACTCAGAAAAATGACATTGTGCATAAAATGTTAGTAGAGTATGCCGGTCTCGAAGGAACGAGTACCGATGGCAAAATATTATGGTATATTGCGCTTGACAATCAAAAAGTAACGGAGAAGGTAGATTATGTCAGAATCATTCTCGATACGTGAAACGGTGCTGAGAGCTATGACGGCCATATTGGGTGAAGAGCACATAAGTAACGCGATACAGAGTAATGCTATATCATGGTCTAGTATCCAGCACATTCATATCGTTATGGCGCTTGAGGACGTCTTTGATATTGAGTTGGAGGATGACAAGCTTTCGAGAATAAAGAATTACGTATCTCTCGTACAAGTGGTAGAGGAGACGATAAATGAAAAGGAGAAGTTGAGAAAGCGATGATTTATTATATTGAGACGGGAATTAGAAGGAGGATATGGAAAATCCGTGGTCTTCTATTAAAGGCATATCTTCGATTGCATGGGTGTAGTGTCGGCAAGAGTACTACATGTATCGGTTGGCCCTTTTTCAAGCAAATACCATGTAGTAATATTACAGTCGGAGATGGTGTTACTATTGGGAGAGGCGTGACAATTGAGGTTGGAATAAATGCAAAGCTAAAAATTGGCAGCTATGTTAATATCAGCGATGGAGTTTATTTTGGCGTACAAGACTCAGTAACGATTGGAGATTATACTGGCTTCGGAGAGCGAGTCTCCATCCGTGATTCTACGCATATGTTTAGAAAAAAAAAGCCACACTTGCTTCAGAGCAGCTTTGCAAGACCAATCATTATTGGATATGATGTGTCAATAGGTTTAGGATCTGCAGTATTGGCTGGAGTAAATATTAAAGACGGAGTTGTTCTTGGAGCTGGCACAATAATAACATCAGAAGAGAATACGATGCCCTATACATTTTATCGAGGATATCCGATTGAGGAGATTGGAATAAGGCCGTAGAAAAAATATCGAAGAAGAAAAAGCGGTATGCTGCTATATTCGTCATCTGTCGCGATAAAAGTACATAAATATCTAGGCGAGATAGCTTCATAATGTTGCATGTAACTGTAAGTTAGATTTAAACATAATAAAATGAATATTGTTCACGTTGTTTGGAATTCGGAATTCGGTGGAATCCAAAGATTCGTATCTGATATATGCGATATATCGAAGAATAGAGGGCACAATGTCAAAATTATATTTTGCAGATATTCGGGTGGATTTAGAGCGCAGTTCTCTAATGGAAAAATAGACTGTGTAGATTTAAAAATGGCGCGTGGATATTCATTTAGTAAGAGTGTGTATGACTCGATTATAGAGGAGACGAATGAAGCTGATGTGATCCATCTTCATGATTTTAACCCATTTATCGCTGCAGTATTAATATACCGAGTTAGGCGTCCCATCGTATTTACTGAGCATGGTAATTTCGTAATAGATAGGAGTACTCGCTTGGTCGAAAGATTCAGTGCTGTTTTGTATCGATTGATATTGCGTAGCGCAAAGGTAGTGCTTGTCGCAAATTCACAATATACCAAATCATACGCTCTGAATATTTATGGTAAATTATATGAAAAAGCAGGCGTGATTTATAATGGTGTAAAAATAAAGAAGGAAAAGAGAGATGAAATGCTCCAATATGAAAAATTCAATGTGCTTCTTCTAGGAAGAGTAGTAAAGCAGAAGGGGTTCCAGCGTGTATTAAGATTGTTGCCCGAGTTAAAAATGCTTATGGGGGATATAAATATACATGTTGTTGGTGATGGTCCTTATAAGGGTGAGCTTGTGCGGTTGGTGGAAAAAATGGGCATGAAAGACTATGTGGTATTTATGGGATATCAGTCTGATATAGAAAAGTATATATACCAGGCTTCTATGATCATAGTTCCGTCGGTCGGGGAGCCATTTGGACTAGTTGCTATTGAGGCGCTGGCATTAGGCAAAAGAATCGCGGTTTATTCTGACGGTGGTGGATTGGTAGAAATAGCTTCCATGTTGCCATACAAGTCAATAGCCTGTGATGATAGTGAAATGATTGAGTTAATATTTGAAGAATACAATAATAGGGGCAATAGTAGTACGGCTGCTGTGTCGAAGGAAATCGCAAAGCAATTCTCGTTAGAACTAATGTTCAAACGTTATAGCGTGGTCTATGAAAGAGCATGTAGAAAAGATTAATAATGTTGCATTAGTGATAATATGCTGCATGTTTATTTCGTGCGTAGCTTATGCTTTGGTCAGCACTTCAATGCTTAAAGAAGTTCTGATAACGTATCATTATTATGACGATTATACATATTATAATACTATTGTAGATACAAAAAAGCAATTTAGTGAGTGTGATTATAGAGATTACTACTCTCCTGCGCCACCATTATATTACAATGTCGCTCATTTGGCAAGTGAGATCGTTGGCATGGACGCTCAACGACTCCGATGGATGAATGTTGTAATATCGCTGCTAATGATGTTCGCTTTGTTCCTGACCCTACGAAGATCAAATCTAACTTCAGCGCAGAATCTCGAGAAGGCAATAATATTCTCATTGTCGCCGTATATCTTCGGTGGGTTCTTCATACTAATAAATGACAATCTAGCCAATTTTCTATTGTACATATCGATATGGATGGCCCTTATTGCATCTGACGATAAGGGTATGAAGGGAAATATTCTAATAGTGGGTTCGGCGATCGCCGCCGGATTAACAATATTAACAAGGCAAAATTACATCTGGATATATCCAGTGCTGGTTTGTATATACTGGGTAAGGGGTCGTGAACGTCAAGACGTTGTGTTGGCTGTGATTTCTCTCGTCATAACAGCTTTTCCATTGCTCTATCTATTTTATATATGGAAAGGGATGGTTCCTCCTTCACATCAGTATCACCATCAAGCAATGTGGCCGAATATTGCCGGGATAACATTAGCTCTGTCGTTATTAGCATTTTATGGCATTGTACTATATGGACAGCTATGTTTGAATAAGTTAAAGTTAGGCAGTGTTTACGGATGGAAGACGATAATTGGAGGCAAAAATATTCTCCACTATGTTGTCAGTGTAATTGTTGTAACGTCGCTTATTGCTGTAGAACCGCTGCACCGCATAAACCTTGGGACAGACGGATATTTTATGAACGTTATGAGTAAATTACCATCAGTAGCTGGAACTCCTTTGCCTATATGGGCTCTATCGATTGTTGGTGGATGGATAATTACAAAATGGATTCTAGACAAAAATTATCTGCCGCTGTCGATAATAGTATTCTTCATAATATCGGCAACGTTTATGAAGCAAAACTTTCAAAAATACTACGACTATGCAATATTGAGCACTATTATGATAGACTCGACTGTAAATAGTCGACGTATCGGCATAATTGGCCTTTTTGGAATGCTTTTTATATCTGTTGCATATTTTCTGTATGTAGCAAATAGTGGAGGTTGAGAATGGATTCCGTCAGGAGATATGCAGTTCTTGTCCCAGTGTTCAATGATTGGGCATGCGCATCCATATTAATCATGGAGGTACGGAAAGCGCTTGATTGTGTTGGTCGTTCTACGTTTTATCTAATCGATGATGGCTCGTATGAGGACGAGAAAGAATTAGAGTCAATACTGCTCGATTATAATGACGTAATAATTGTAAGGTTAAAAAGAAACCTTGGTCATCAGAAAGCAATAGCAATTGGTTTGTGCGTTATTCAACGTGAGAATTGTTATGACGGAGTAATAGTGATGGACTCGGATGGAGAGGACAGGCCAGAGGGGATCTGCCAGCTTATCGAGTCGTCTGTTGCTGGAGATGAAAAATGTATTGTATTTGCAAAAAGAGCGAGGAGAAGCGAAGGAGCATTATTTAAGATAATGTATAGTATATACAAGAAAATGAGTGTATCGTTAACAGGATATGTGGTAAATATCGGAAATTTCTCGTATATCCCTTCTGCATTGCTAAGTAGAATATGCGTAATATCGGAACTATGGATTCATTATCCGGCAGCAATTATGAAATCAAAAATAAAAATACTAAAAGTGCCGTTGGATCGTGGTAAAAGATACATCGGTAATTCGAAAATGAATATGACAAGCCTAGTGACACATGGATTAGGTGCGATGTCTGTGTTTTCAGATGTTCTCGGCGTAAGAGTAATCATCTCTATTTCTTCACTTATTGGGTTAATTGGCGTATTAACCGTATTGTTCAGCATATTAGTTATCGGATTTCCGCAGATACGTGGACATGAGATATATCTAAGTTTAACTGTAGCTGTAATGCTTCTCGCTCAACTGGTCGTCGGTAGCTTCGCTTTCACATTTAGTGTATTAAACAATAGAAAGGGATACGAGACGATACCGATTAGAGATTATAAAATATATATTCAGAAAATAATACGAGCAACGATTGCATGAGCGCGAGTGTTAAAATAATATACAATAAGAAGTCATTTAGATCATGGCTAAATACGAAATCATGGGTTGAGAAGTGGTTTATATATTTGATCTTGTTGAGACCGATCATAGATTTGTTCTATTTTGTAAAGGAAGTCAGTCCAATACTCTCGCCACTATATTTTGCGGGAGTGTTCACTCCTATCATGGCGCAATTATCTCTAACAGCCATGAGAGATGTCGGTAAGGCGGTTAAGTTAGTTGACCTAAAAATTCTAGGAATGATGTTTGTAATAGCGGTAGCAGTATCAAGCCTTACAGCAAGCAACATTGTTGAATTTAGTTCATTGGCATTGCTAACGCTCACACCCTTCTTGTTGGTTCTTTACTGTGTAAAAGTTGTCCGAGTGAAGGAGGATGTGACGGGGATACTTTACGCCTTCGCACTGTCGTCAATTACAGCGATATCAATTATGATAATAGAAGTTATTCTGAATCCTGGTTCGAGATCATTAGGGAGCAATGAAATTGAATACGTGAGAGGTTACTACGCTGACCCCATGAATTACGGTCTTTATGCAAACATACTTGTTATAGCTGGGTTGAAATCGTATTATTCTCGGAAAATGAAAACGATTGTACGTATATATCTTGTTGTATGTGCTTTAGTGCTAATTATCTCCAGTCATTTGGTTTCATTGTTCGCCTTTCTAAGCATAATAGCGTATAGTTTGACAAGCAAAAATAGCAATAGAAGAAATGTGGCGTTTGTCCTGGTCGTCTTAGCGGGGTTAATATATTCCATATACACAGGATATTACTCTGACCAAAGTACAGATAATCAGATGGAGCGTGAGTTAGAAATCCTGCGTGGAGAGCGCCCGATAGACCAGGCGCTACATGGGCGGGTAAGCAGATGGAAGGAATACATGGTTTTATGGGAAGATAAACATGTATTATATAAAATGTTGGGTGTTCCTTTTAGTGTTTACGTTTCGGGGCTCGGCGATGCAAGTTTGTGGATGAGTAGAGCTGTTCATAGCGATTATCTCAGAATATTGTATAGCGTGGGTTTTGTAGGACTTATAATATATTTGAATATTGTTAGGAAGGTGTTCTTTAGCAATTACAAGGATATAGACAACGCGGTATTGTCGAGGTCGATATTTATAACAATACTTCTGTACTCAGTAACTACACTTCCGTTGTTGACGCCATTGGTGTCATACTTGTTTGCATTTGGTCTTGCGGTATACGAGAATGAGCAAATTGTCAAAAGATAAAAGAGATAATATCGTTGTCGTATGTCGCATGCCACCACCGCTTACAGGTACAACAATGTGGGCGAGAGAAATAGCTTCTGTTGAATCTGATATACTTATGTACGATGTTAGTGTCAATCGTGCTGTTGACAAAATTGGAATTGTAAACACGACTAAGATAATTGCGATAGTCCGACAGTATTTTAGCTATTATTTGTATCTCAGGTCGTTGCGAGCACGACCTGTCGTAGTTATACCATTAAGTCAGTCGAAACTGGGTTTCTTAAGAGATTCAATATATATATATATAGCAGACCGCATAAGGTGCCCGGTCGTTGTCTATCTCCATGGAAGTGAATTTAAGGATGTTGTGATAAGAAGTAATGCAGCCTGGGCCAAGTATGTTGGATATATATTATCTAAAACGAAAGGTGCCGTTGTGCTCGGTGAAAAATTGCGAAGTAACTTTGAACGCTGGTATCATCAGAGTAGAATCTATGTTATAGAAAATGGCTTGTCTAATGTAGGGGTTGAAGAGCGTAATAACCAAACTGATCGTAAGAACCCATCATTGCTTTCTGTAAGCAATATGATGAAGCGCAAAGGAATAATTGATGTGATGGCCGCATACAAAATCGCAAGGGATGCTGGTGCGGATATCAGTATAGATATTGCCGGCGCAAAAGTTGATCAAGAGGTGTATAGGACCGTTGAGAATATTACTAAATCATATAGCAACGCAAGATACCACGGAATTGTTGACGGCGTTCAAAAAAAGATGCTGTTTGCTAATGCTGACATATTTGTATTTACGCCAATTCTACCAGAAGGAATGCCGTATGTGTTGATCGAGGCGATGATGCATGGATTAGCTATCATATCGACCGATCAAGGCGCTATTACCGAATCAGTACAACATATGAGAAATGGAGTCATCGTTCAAACAAATAATCCGGAATCGATAGCAGAGGCGATTATGATGCTAGCATCAAATGCAGATATATTAAGAAGGATGAAAATAGAGTCTGTTGCAGTATACCAGGAAAAGCACACAATAGAGAAAATGATAAAAAAGTTGCATTCAGTAGCGCATGCTGTGGTTCACAGTTAATAGGGCGCAAAAAGAGATGCAAAGTAAAAGTATAAAAGCAAAGTGAGCAAAGCGAAAAGAATTGACAGTCACTGATGTCGTATGCAGAAGCCAAAAATTAAAAATCATGCAAGTGCAGTAGAATACTTTAATGATCAAGCGCTAACGTATGTTCGTAATACCGAGCATCGTCTATCTTTTGCGGAAAGATATGAAGTATTTAGAACTCTTATAGAAAAGTACGCATCACTTGACAAAAGCGATAGCTACGCAGCCGATATTGGTTGCGGAAATGGTTGCATATCAGAAATATTGTTAACCAGCGGATATAGAGTGTCGTTGTACGATGGAAGTAGGATGATGCTTGATCTTGCAGAAAAAAAATTATCAGGATATAGCAATGAAAGATGGATTACAGAAGAAGCAGTACTCCCATTCTCCGCAGATAAACTGGAACACCTTTCGGGCCAGCATAAGATAATTGTGTTGTCAAGTGTTATTGAGTACATAAGTCAGTGGGAGTTGGTGCTTGCTCAAGTACATGAGATGCTTGAGTGTGGCGGTATAGCTATTGTTTCATTTCCGAATAGAAGTAATTGGTATCGACTTGTAGAAAGAGTCGTACTTAGAGCGCTACGAATTACGCGCCATTACTCTGGCCATATCAAGAAGTATTATGACGTAGATGAGGTCACGCGCTCGTGTGAGGGTTTGGGATATAAGATAAGGGATAAAGTGTTTTATTCGTTGCCGCGTCAGGAATTAATGAAATATGTTTTTGGTGGTCGCCGGGGGAGATTATTGTCGAGCATGTTTGTTGTAGTGTTGCAAAAATAGTAATATATGTGATATTCATCAGTTAGGCCTTAATGGCGCAACTAATCGCAGATACATGAAGGGCGCCTTACAAAAAACTGATTATCGCAGATCTAAAATGCATTGAAATTACAAAGTCGCGAATTGTGACTTATGAAGCACGATTATTGTGTAATACAAAAACATGTAACGATTCAAATTAGTTAATAGAGAGTATTATGTGCGGAATAGCTGGCATTCTCGGTCGAGAATGCAACCATGCACGTATTTTGAGAATGTCTCATTTACTTGCACATAGGGGTTTGGATGCAGAGGGTTTCGCTGTCGTAAGCGAGTCAACAGTACAAATCGCTATGTCTCATAGTGCAGCTGAGTACGCTCTGGAAAACGGTGGTTGCTATGATGGCGAAGGGAAGCTGATAGCTACATTCGCGCATCGTCGTCTTTCTATAATAGACCTTACTGATGAAGCTGCTCAGCCAATGTTGAGTGTCGATGGTCGATATTTATTGGTTTTCAATGGCGAGTTGTATAACTATGTGGAATTGCGAGAGGAGTTGTTATCGGCTGGAGCAACATTCAGAAGCGTAAGTGACACAGAAGTGCTGCTGGCGAGTTGGGAGAAATGGGGTATTGACTGCCTGTCGCGATTTATCGGTATGTGGGCGTTTTGCATTTACGATAGTATCGAAAAAGTAGCATGGCTCGCTCGAGATCGCTTCGGTATAAAGCCATTGTACTATAGTATAGATAAGAAAACACTTAGATTCGCTTCTGAGTGTAAAGCGCTTCTGCGAGAATCAGGCAGAGGAGCAAAACTGGAACATAGCGCTGCTGCGCAGTTTTTGTTCTATAGTAGCACTTTCAATCCCTCAGGGCTGCTCTTCTCCGAAATAGAAGAAGTCCCACAAGGAACTGTATTGCGGTATGACCTTGTAACTGCCGACCTAAAGAATTATCACTACTATACATTCGGAAATATAAATCCTGAAGTGTCAGAAAGCTTAAGCGAGGAGGAGGCAAATGCTACTTTCGGTGAGCTACTCAATGCTTCTATACGGTTACACAAACGCGCGGATGTTCCCGTCGGTGTATGCCTCAGTGGCGGGCTTGACTCCAGTTATATTGCTTCCTTTCTCGCATCTCAGTATTCAGACGTCAGTCTAAAAAGCTTTACAGCAGGCTACAGCATTGATACGGTGGATGAGTCTAGACTCGCAGCTTTAGTGCGAGATCGCTATCCAGCAATTCAATCGACAGTGGTTTATCCAGAAATGGATCAGACTTGGGAGTCATTAGACAAGCAGATATATCATCATGATCTGCCTTTTCATTCGAGTTCCATGTTCGCTCAATGGGAAGTTATGCGGAGCGTTCAGGAGCGTGGCATAAAGGTTGTAATGAACGGTCAGGGCTCTGATGAATTGCTCGGAGGATACTACAACTTTACCGGGCAGTACCTGGTTTCTCTGCTCGTGGGCTTTAGATGGCTGCGGTTCATGCATGAAGCACGTGAGCTGAAGAAAGGTTTTACTTCGCATCTTCGTGATGATATGCAGCGGGCGTTCTACAATTATTTGCCATCAGTATTGCGATCCGCTATTAGGAAGCAAAAGCGAATAGGCGCCGGACTGCTCAAGCCTGCGCTTGTTGCACTTCTTGAGTCTGATTTTCCTGGAGCGGAATATAGAAAGACGTTTCATGGACTCGCAGTGGAATCTGTAAAATACGGTCTCCAGCAGTTACTTAGGTACGAAGATCGGATATCAATGGCGTTTTCAATTGAGTCCCGCGTGCCCTTTCTCGATCACAGGTTCGCAGAGCATGTATTACGCATGAAGCCGGAGTGGCTTATAAAGAATGGGTTCACAAAGTACCCTTTACGTCAGCTCGGTGCAGGGTTGGTTCCCGATGAAATCCGCTGGCGACGTGACAAAATGGGTTTCCTAACACCTGCAGGACGCTGGCTTGTTGAGAAAAGAAATGATATTCTTGAATTTATGCACAGCTCAAGAATCCGCTCCCTCATTGATGTTGAAAGTTACAACAGACTAATTGGCCAGGATATGAATCAGCCTACCCATGTTTCCGAGGCGTGGAAGCTGTTTATCTTTGCGAAATGGCTGGAAATCTACGATGTGTCAGTGTGATGATGACAGCTTCGATGAATCAAGAAAATACTGTCGCGGTCGGTAGCATCTTGCTATTTCAACGCATTGTACCAAGCTATCGCGTCTCAGTGTTTCATTATCTTTCACGTCACTTGGGAATAGTAATATGTCATAGTATCTCATCCATTTCTGGAGTATCCAGCGCCCATAGCGAGATGAACGCGGATAGCGAGATACTACCGGGGCGTTTTTTATTTAATAAACGCATTCTGTTTTCGCAACGTGTAGGAAGCGTGTTGAAGCGCTACCGTCCAAGATGCGTGATCTGTGAATATTCGCTGGGAAACCTCACTTTCTGGAAGTTGTGGTTGTTACGACCTGTCTTTGATTTCAAGCTCGTCTTGTGGTCGCATGGGATACAGAACCAAGCCATGGTGAAGTATTCTCGCGATAAGCACGCAAGATTAACAGATTATATGTTGAGATCTTGTGACGCAGCGATTCTGTATTCCAGACAGAGAAGAGACCGACTCGTAGAACGTAATCCGACTGTTTCGGACAAGTGTTTTGTCGCGAATAACACTCTTGACACACAAGCGTTGATCCGATTGAGTAATACTCTCTCGAGTAAGCGGCAAGGTGATGTGAGATCTGCTATTGGCGTGCACACGCGATTCAACATGGTGTATATAGGTCGTTTGTTGTCCGATAAGCGCATCGATTTAATTGTAGAGTCGTGGAAAATCCTGCGAAGTCATTATAATGTCGGCTTGTTGGTAATTGGTGATGGCCCAGATATGGAATTGATATGTGATTACTCCGCGAGTGATGGGGTGTATGCACTGGGCGCAATCCACGATACAAACAAGAGTGCACCGTATCTCTACTGTAGCGATATAATGATAATGCCAGGCTATGTCGGCTTAAGCATCGTTCACGGTTTCGCCTTCGGTCTGCCTATGATTACATGCCGCAGCACGGAGAATGGCCCATTTCATAGTCCGGAAATCGAATACCTCAAGGACGGATACAACGGCTTTTTTTGCGATTCCACTCCGGAGTCAATTGCCGCTTGTATAGAGCGCCTTATTCTCGATCCGGAGTTGTTGGCCCGGATGAAGGAGAATGCGCTGGAGACGGTTCGAACGGAAGCGAATGTTGAAAGAATGATCGATGGATTCCGACAGGCGATTGACTACGTTACTCGTGACGATAAGCGATGATCATCGTCCATAAGCCACTCGTCGAGAGTAAGTAGAGTAGTGAGAGTAAGGAGGTGTCAGAGGTTCTCCACTCTACAGAGTGCGGTCTATCGATGTAAAGCGCCGGAGTCGGCTTTGTATTATGCATGAAAGAAGGCGTATTCAATATTTGTATTTCTTGTTGCTCATCACGCAACCGTTGTTAGCTGCAACTTGGTCGCTGAAACACCTACTACCGATTTCTCCTTTGCAACTGATCGGCGCGTTGATGGCGCCGTTCTTTGTATATACGCTGAGTTCACGGAGCCTAAGGGGTACACGGAGAACACAGAGTCTAAGGGGTACACAGAGCACACAGAGTCTAAGGGGACCGAAAGATCAGAAGGAGCTATGGACACAGAGAGCACGGAGAAGAGGGACCCTCATCTCCTTACTCTCCACCCCTCACTACTCTCTTTACATCTTACTGGCGCTGTGTGTATTGCTCTCTGCGATCCTGGGTCTGATAACAAGTTTAAGCGCTTGGGAAATGCATGTTCAGCATTTGCTGCGTACAGTGCTGTTCATTGCGCTTCCATTGTTTGGTGTGTTCTATCTGTCAGACAGGGAAGTGCTGGAGCGCGTAGCGCTGTGTCTGCTGTTGGCTCTAATCGTACCCCTTGGTATGCTGTACTATGAGATACTCGTGGGTCCGATCAACATATCAGAGCGTTCCCTCTCTGTACGTTACATCGGTTTGTATGCACAGGTGTCGGTGTACGGCATACATTTCGCACTCGGAGTGTTGGGTGCCCTGTATCTGGCGGTAAAACGCGAAGGAACGTTGTATCCAACGTTGCTCCTCGTGTTACTGGCTATGCTCGCCTTCGCCTTGCCCTACGTGCTGCATCTGAGCACATACGCTATACTGTTCGCTCTGGCAGTAGTGGCACTGTATGTATTCTTGCGATCGGGGAAATGGTGGCACGCTGCCGCATTACCGGTGATTGCGGTAGCGCTGTTCGCATTCTCGTATACACACAGCGCTCTCGGACCAATGGATGCCGCATACTTACCGGACGTGGAAGTGCTGAAAGGTGAGCGTCCCGTCGAGAGCATCGCAAATGCGCGCGGTTATATTTGGAGAGACCATCTCGCCACTTGGCAGCGCCTTCCCCTGCAAGCACAACTCTTCGGTTACGGCTTTGCAGGCACCGGCAGCTTCAGCAGCGCTCTGGGCTTCGGAGCGCACAGCGATGTACTGCGCATACTCGTCACCGCCGGCATCATTGGCTTGTTGTGCTATGCTGCATGCATCCTTCTGCTGCTCCGTCGCATTCCCGCGCTCGCCATACCCGAGCGTGTACTGCTCATCGGCGCCCTCGTAATCTGGCTGGGCTACAGCGTGGCACTCACCCCGTCGTATATCATGCCGTTGATGGTGGGGCTGCTGCCGGTGCTGGGGGCGCTATCAGCGCGCGGGGCATAGATCTTAATACATTTGAAGAGAGCGCGGAGAGCACAGAGAGCACAGAGAGAGTTATAGAGCACATCTCGGACAATTGTGCTGTAGCAACTATTGGACCGGTAGTATGTTACTCTCTGAAAAAGCTACTTGAGCATCACTATTTAAATAAGCGCAGAACTACGCGAGAAGCGCTCTAACACTCCTCCGCGCTCTCTGCGCCCTCTGCGCTCTCTTCAAATGTATCACGTACATAATTGCATCTACGTATCAGGCCCTTGACGATGGTCTCCGCGTGAAAATTAATCAACAGCCCCGCAGGGTATCCTGTCACACGTAGATACGCGAGCAACTGCTGTTCATGCAGCTTGAGAAGGAAGTCCACTGCTTTGATTTCAACGATGACACATTCCTCTACGAGTAGATCGAGCCGGTACGCTCTCGGAAGGACGACCTCACCCAACTGTATATCGAGCGCCTTTTGACGCTCCACAGTGTATCCTTGGTTGACGAGTAGTTGATAGAGCAATTGCTCGTATACCCGCTCGAAAAGAATCGGTCCAAAGCGACGATGAATGCGTATCGCACAACCGATGATGTCATTGGTAATGATGTTGAGGCGCTTTGTATCCCACATAATGTTCTCCCTGAACGACGAATGATACATCGTTCAATATCGAAGTGTTGCGCGTCACAGGCAAGGCAGAATCGCGGGCCGGACGGTTGACTGACCTTCGAGAGTTAGGATCTGAATACATTTAAAGAGAGCGAAGAGAGCGAAGAGAGCGGAGAGGAAAGTTCAGAGCGCATCTTGCACAAAAGTATGCGATGTAGGGCCGAGATCCAAATACATATAAAGAGAGCGGAGAGATCGAAGAGAGCGGAGAGGAATTGTTGAGGTTGCTTCCCGCTCGATCCGTGCGCGCCGCGGTAATTGAGTCAACGCAAAGCCGCAGGGACGTGCATATAGTGCTCTCTACACCGTATCCGCAGTCCCAGTGAACAGGTTCTCAAACATCTCTCTCCGCTCTCTTATTCTCTTCGCTCTCTTCAAATGTATTATGCGGTCTGAGTAAAAAGTGCTCAAACATCCCTCTCCGCTCTCTCATTCTCTTCGCTCTCTTCAAATGTATTAAAATAGCTCAGCCCCATGAAACAACTCACGCAATCCCTCAAAGACGGCACCATGTCTATCACCGAAGTGCCGGCGCCGGCCTGCAAGCCCGGCTACGTTCTTGTTCGCACGCTGTACTCTGCTGTCTCCGCCGGCACGGAGGGTAAGACTGTCTCCGATGCGAGGAAAGGACTGATTGCGAAGGCGCGCTCGCGGAAAAAGGAAGTACGGATGGTGTTGGATCTCGCTCGTACGGCCGGGATACGCGACACCTATCGCATTGTGCGTAATAAACTCGATGCGTATTCTCCGCTGGGCTATGCCTGCATGGGTGAGGTGATCGAGGTTGCAGCGGATGTGACAGAGTTTCGTGTGGGCGATCTCGTGGCTTGTGGAGGCGCGGATGCCGCCCATGCGGAAATCGTATGCGTTGGTCGGAATCTCTGCGCGCTGCTTCCCGACGGAGTGGATGCCCGCCATGCGGCCATCACCACCATCGCTGCCATCGCCTTGCAGGGTGTGCGCCAGGCCGAGTTGCATCTCGGTGAAACAGCTGTGGTCATCGGCCTCGGTCTTATCGGACAACTCACGATGCAATACCTTCGCGCGCAGGGCTGTACCGCCATCGGTGTGGATATCGATGAACGTCAACTGCGGCTCGCGCGGTCGCTAGGTTTTCCCTACAGCTATCATAGCGACCAGGCAGGTCTCGAAGCCACCATCGCAGATCTCACCCACGGTATTGGCGCGGATGCCGTGATCATTACCGCCGGCAGCGCTTCGCTGTGGCCGGTGAATTTTGCGGGAGCAGTGAGTCGCAAGAAAGGCCAGGTGGTCATCGTTGGCGCCGTGCCCACCGGCTTCGATCGTAAGGATTACTATCGCAAAGAACTCGATTTGCGCATGTCTTCATCGTATGGTCCCGGTCGCTATGACTCGCGCTACGAGGAGCAGGGCGTGGACTATCCCGTGGGCTATGTGCGTTGGACCGAGCAGCGCAATATGCAGGCCTATCTGGATCTGCTGGCCTCCGGCTATCTCGATATCGAAGCCCTTATATCACATGAATTCCCGCTGGAGCAAGCGAAGTCTGCGTATGACACCATACTTGCAAGGCAGGAGCATGTGGTTGGGGTGTTGTTGCGGTACGAATCAGTTGTAACAGGCAACCCGCGTCACTCCGCCGCGGCGGATCTTCGACCCGAGCGAATCACCGAAGCAGATCTTCGTCACCCTGAGCGAAGCGCCGAAGGAGAATATGGCAGCGAAGATGATACATCGCTCGGCGCGAAGTCGAAGGGTGAGCGAAGCGCCGAGGACGATCTCGGTGGCGAAGAGGGTATGCATTCCGGCGCGGAGTCGAACCCTTCGACTCAGCGCCGAATGAAGAGTGTGGCATCTCGCACATCCGCAGTCGGCGCTTCGCTCAGGGTGACGGGGGGTGGTACTTCAGAACATCGAGCCTCTCTCCCCACAAAATCCGCTGCGCCGCGGGGGGCCGTGCGTGTGAGTTTTATCGGGGCGGGGTCGTTTGCGCAGAATATGATACTACCGAATCTGAAGGGCCTGGTGGAGTTTCGTGGTGTGGCGACAGGGCATGGGAATACAGCGCAGTTTGTGATGGACAAGTACGGTTTCGCTTTCGCGGCGGGGGATGCGGATATGGTGCTGCGCGATGAGGAAAGCGATGCGGTGTTTATCATGACACGGCATGATTCGCATGCGCGCTATGTGGTGGATGCATTGCGCGCGGATAAGGATGTTTTTGTGGAAAAACCGCTGGCTCTGTATCCGCACGAAATCGAGGAGATCGAGCAGGCCTATGCCGCGTCCAAGGGGCGTCTGATGCTCGGTTTCAATCGGCGTTTCGCACCGCAGATTCAGCAACTCAAGGCCATGTACCGCGACGAGCAGGTGAAATCCATCAGCTATCGCATCAACGCCGGCAATGTGCCGCCCGAACATTGGGTGCATAATCCCGCAGTGGGAGGCGGACGCATCATCGGCGAGGCCTGTCACTTCATCGATCTCTGCATGTATCTGGCGGGCGCGCCCATCAGCAGCGTGCAGGCCGTGGACAGCAGAAGCGGCGCGGGTCTGCGCGACACTGTAGCCATCAGCCTGGGCTTCGCCAACGGCAGCATAGCCAGCATATCCTATTTCAGCAATGGCAGCAAACAACTGCCCAAGGAGCGTATCGAAGTATTCTGTGGCGGTAGCACGGCCGTGCTGGATGATTTCCGTGAGCTGCATATCTATGGTGATAGCGTGAAAAGCAGCAAACTCAAAAAACAGGATAAAGGCCATGCGGCTGGCGTCCGCGCATTCGTGGAGGCCCTCCGTAACGGCGCTCCCTCACCCATCCCCTTCGATGAGATTGTGAGGAGTACATGGGCGACCTTCGGGGTGATGGATAAGCTGCGCGGTATTATCTGAGCAGATCGACATGATGTTAAACCCCCGGGTTTAAAAACCACAGATTGCACAGATTTCACACGGATTAGCACAGATGGATCGTGGAAGTCGGCGAGGTGCCGAGCGAATCGTCGTAGATGAAGCAATTCAACGCCCGCTGACAGCAGTGTTACGATTCGGCGGACATTGCCTGCGGGGGCGGCAGGGGTACGGGTTCGCTCCTGGCGATTATCGTCAAACTTTACTCTTTACTCTTCACTCTTAACACATCACCGCGCAGATAAGCATAATGCAGGCAGCGAGACAATTATCAGAGCAGATTGCACAGATTTCACACAGATTAGCACAGATGGATCGTGGAAGTCGGCGAGGTGCCGAGCGAATCGTCGTAGATGAAGCAATTCAACGCCCGCTGACAGCAGTGTTACGATTCGGCGGACATTGCCTGCGGGGGCGGCAGGGGTACGGGTTCGCTCCTGGCGATTATCGTCAAACTTTACTCTTTACTCTTCACTCTTTACCCAACGCATCACCGCGCAGATAAGCATGATGCAGGCAGCGAGACAATTATCAGAGCAGATTGTCGGGAGTACATGGGTGACCTTCAATATCCAACGCCGGATTAACGCGGCACAGTACATCGAAAAGGTGTCACCTGTCAACGCTGGAATGCGGCACTGAGTAATTGCAATGATGTTCATCCAGTGCTATGTTGCACACGGGCATCCGTCCGATGGAAATGGTTCACAACAGGTTCCAATGTACGATTCAAACCGATGATCTCGAAAAGAAAAAGCTATAATCCCAAGCGGGCGATCTCCACGAGACCTGTCGAAGCGGATTTGTCGCGCTGGAGTCAGTCTGTCGAATACGGCGGTAATCCTGAACACAAAAAGAATCCGGGCGATTTCGGATTGACACCTCCCGCGAGTCCAAGACCGGATAAGACTCTCTGTGATGGTGTGGGTATTTTTGACAGAGCGACAGCGCTGCGCCTCTTGAGAGAGGGAGTGCGTCGTGGCCTTGTGAGTGAGCAGATGCGGCAGGGATATCCCCAGAATATTTGGGCCGTCACCTCTGACGGCGTTGCAATGGAGGCGCAGTTGGAAAATGCGGGAACGGGTACCTATCACGGATATCCGCTTCAGGAAAAAGATCCATTTCGAGGAATCGTTTTGCATCATTGGGAGAACGTAGTTGAACACTGAATTTCACATCGAATGCTCATGGCTCGGGCGTGAAGACGGGAGTGAGGAGGACCGTGCTTTCTACGCGGAGATCGGTGTATCGGTCGGCGACGAATGGCTGACGCAACTAGAGGATCTCACCGCGAGGACGGTGCGAAAGCACATGCGAGGCAGCGGTTACCAGCTTGCACAGTGGTTTGCGGCCAATTGGTGGCGTTTACGCCACGAACCGGCGTTCGAGGGATCGAACAACGACGTGGATTGGCGTATTGCGCACTGCATGGCGGCGGCGGGCGGTGGCTACGTCTGGCCGGACGTGCTGTTTACCAGCGATGGCGCGTCGTTGGAGGTGGAGGCCTCAGCCCCTGGTGCAGTGTCGGGATGCGAGTCCGTTCGATACCTGCGAGGCCTCCGGGAGCGCATCCCGGTCATCGAATACGAGCTGAAAGTGGATTCGTTCGTCGACGGTGTACTCTCGAGGATGCACGATTTTGGAATGGAGGGAATGAATCTCTATGAATTGTGGTCCGAGGTGCGAGAGGAACGTGCCGATGCTGAAATGACGCAGTGGCGCAAGCTTGAAGCTATGTGTGGTTACGATCCGGACATGGCGCCTCCGGAAATGATTGACATGCTGCTCTCTCATGTGAATGCTTTGGGTGTCGGCTCTCTCGAAGAAGTTGCGGCATACGGTCGTCACCAGACGCAGGACATACTGAATCAGATTCTTGTCCTGTCGGAGGATACCACCGGTACACATGTTGGTGGATTCCCTGCTACGATGCCGGTATTGAGCAACAAAGTGAACTTCGATCCTTTGGCAAGGCCTTGGCGGCAGGCTGCTGAACTGGCCAAAACCGCTCGTTCGGAATGGGGCTTGGGCACACAGCCGATTTCGGATCAATCGCTTGCTGAAATACTTTCCATGAATACCCGTGTTTTTTCCGACAGGACAAAGGCCGCCGTGTCCCTACCGATGGCGCTTCGCAGAGGTGAAGGCGAATATTTCAATATGTATTTCACGAGTTCGTGGCCAAGTAGCAGACGTTTCGCATGCTGCAGATTGCTGGGAGACCACCTCTCGCATTTGAATATCGGGCGCTTGATCCCGGCGACAACGGTCAGAACCGCAAGGCAACAATTCCAGCGGGCCTTTGCACAGGAATTTCTCTGCCCGTTCGATGGTCTAATGGAGCGCTTTCAGGGTTCACAGCCCAATGATGACGATATATCGGAGGTTTCCGAGTATTACGGAGTATCCCCACTCCTCGTGCAGATGACGTTGATCAACAAGGGTGAACTGGATCGAGAGAATCAGTGCATGACTGGTTTATAGTCAAGCGATTCGGATGCAGAGAGAGAGCATGTCGTATGTAAAAATGGCCGAATGGTGCGGGTGCTATGATGATTGTGGGAGTGGATGTGACAGAGGGGAAAAACCACAGATATCACAGATTAATCGTGGGTATCTGTGAAAATCCGAATATATCCGGGTAATCTGCTCTGAAAATTGTCTCGTTGCCGGCATTATGCTCATTTGCGCGGTGATGAGTTGAGTAAAGAGTGAAGAGTAAAGAGTAAAGTTTGACGGTAATCGCCTTGAGCCAACCTGTACCCCCGCTGCCCTCGCAGTCAATCGACGCGTGTTTCGCGTCACTTTCGACAGCGGTCGTTGGATTTCTACTGCGGCGTCAAATTGCTCGGATCCTTGCAGACTTCCACGAATAATCTGTGATAATCAGGGTGAAATCTGTGAAATCCGTGGTTTTAAAACCGTGTCGCATCCGAATAATCCAATCACCGCAGCATTTTCATTCTCCCGGGTGTGACGAAGGAACATGAGAGACTGTGGTTTATAAAATGTAGTGTCATCAAAGTATTTTCAACATTGCATAGCGATATACTACAGACTTTACTGCATTACGCCGAAGCGGAGGACTTCGCTGGCTATGATCCCTACGATACTCTGAACTCGTGGATACCATTTCATTGGTTTGGGAAATGGGGTCCGGTGCTGGCGATTCAGTTCCAGAAGCGGAATCCAATCAATATTCGTCCACTGCTCGGGATAAGAAAAGAACGCAATCCGAAGGCGATCGGGTTGTTTCTTCGCGCATACAGTCTGCTGTATCAGCGTGATCCGCGACCGGAATATCTCGAGAGAATGCGGGCGCTGTTCACCTGGTTGAGGGAGCATCCCTCCAGCGGTTACAGTGAATACTGCTGGGGGTACAATTTTCCCTGGGCCTCGCCGGTCAAATATCTCCCGGCGTACATGCCCTCCGTGGTGGCCACGGGCTTTGTGGTAAAGGGACTGTTCGAGTACTGGCGCGCCACCACCGATCCCGAGGTGCTGCCACTGTTGCGCGGCGCAGCGGATTTCGTATTGCAGCATGTCGAGCGTCACGAGGATGAATGCGGCATCTGTTTTTCCTATACTCCCGTGATGAAGGATGCGTGCTATAATGCGTCGTTGTTGGGCGCGGAGATTCTGGCGAAATGTGGAAACACAGAGGGCACGGAGGGGAGGGATAGAGTGCGGATGTTGGTACGGAGGGCGGTGGATTTTGTCGTTGCGCGACAGAAGGATGACGGATGCTGGAATTACAGCATGGATATAGAGACAGGGAAGGAGCGCGCGCAGATCGATTTTCATCAGGGCTATGTGATCGAGTCCATCGAGGAGATCATGCGGGTAACAGGAGAGCGTCCCCCCGCGTGGGAGCAGGCGGTGCGCAAGGGTTTGGATTACTATCGTCATACACAATTTCTGGACGATGGCCGTTCGCTGTGGCGTGTGCCGAAGCAATGGCCTGTGGAGATACACAATCAGGCGCAGGGTATCATCACCTTCGCCATGTTCGATGCGTACCGTTCATTCGCGCCAGTCATCGCCGAATGGACGCAGCGCAACATGTACGACTCCCGCGGCTTTTTCCATCATCAACACTATCAACGCCATAGCATCCGCATACCCTACATGCGTTGGAGTCAGGCATGGATGGCGGTGGCGCTTGCAGTGTCAGACAGGAAACACTCGGAGTAGAATCACAACATTAGGCATGCCTTAAGCGATGTCGGTATATCGCAGTAATCAGCTACCACAATCAGAATTACGGTCATAGCTGCAAAATGAAAGTATTCGTGTACTTAGGTCATCCGGCTCATTATTACTTGTTCAAGAATGTGCTGTCGAAATTGACATCACAAGGAGTGGAGATAGTTATAGCATGTAAACACAAGGATGTGTTGGAAGAGCTTCTCCTGTCATCTGGCTATGAATACACCAATGTATATCCTAAACAGCGTGGAAGGGGTAAAATTGGAATACTTGTAAGCATGCTCGAAAAAGATAGAAATATATTCGCAATCGTAAGGGCTGTCAAACCAGATGTTCTGATTGGTACGTCGGTTGAAATTACCCACGTTGGCCGTTTACTTCGAATTCCCTCGGTGGTTTTTAATGAAGACGACTACGATGTAGTCCCCGAATTCAGTTGGTTGGCATATCCGCTAGCTACAGCCATAGTAGCACCGCAGTCGTGCAGAATGGGTCGGTGGAATCGCAAGACGACATTTTATAAAGGATATCATGAACTCGCCTATCTTCACCCAAATGTATTTCGGCCTGATCGATCTCTGGCAAGTGAGTACGCAGGCAATGATCCTTACGCCTTGATAAGATTATCTGCTCTTGGGGCTTACCATGATGTGTCGGTTCGTGGACTGACCGAGAAATCGTGTCTTGAATTGATTGCAGTGTTGCAAAGTAACGTGAGGGTTTGGATCAGCGCGGAAATCGAATTGCCAGATAGTCTCAAATCATATCAAATCAAGCTTCCTGCATGCAGGCTTCATGATGTAATGGCGTATGCTTCGATGTATATTGGCGATAGTCAGACTATGGCTTGCGAAGCTGCTGTGCTCGGAGTGCCGTCATTTCGTATTAATGATTTTGTGCGGAGAATTGGCTATCTTGATGAGTTGGAGGATGTATATCAGCTGACATACGGATTTAAACCTGCGGACGCAAGAAGAATGATACAGGCAGTGCGTGATACATTAAACATGCCCCAACGAGAAAGCATATGGCAAGAACGCAGACGAAGGATGCTCGTTGAAATGGTAGACGTGAACGCAGTGATGGTTAATGCAATTGAACAGGTGGTGAGGCAATGGAAATAGGCACAAACAGCAAATACCCCAGTTCTAAGCGGTTACCGCATTATGGAGTGAAGAATGTTGGAAAATCCATTCGAGAAGCCAGTGAGTTGCGTGGCACTAATCCGATGTGCTTTGTTCTGCGGAAGGTACGAAACTACATTCTACAGATATCAGCCTATTTCTTTCCGATTAATTCTGTGAGAGTATGGTGTTTCAGAAAGCGCGGTACAAACATCGGGAGGGGAGTATTCATTGGTCTGTATTGTATATTCGATGCGGCATATCCTGAATACATAACGATTGAAGACTATGCGATGATCGCAGGTGGTAATCATCTCCTGGCACATAGTAGATCGCCAGAGTATTTCGAGGGAGTGCTGCTCTCTTATGTGGCGGCAATTGTTGTAAAAAAACATGCATGGCTTGCAATTAACAGCATCGTATTGCCGGATACAACGATTGGAGAAGGGTCAATACTTACGGCAGGTTCAGTCGCCGCAGGTAAATATCCTTCTCATGCAATTATTCAAGGTAATCCAGCCATTGTCGTTAGAACATATGAGAAGGAGTAAGATGCTTTCAACGTGTATTCTGACGAATGATGTGGAGTTGACATCCATCTATCACGGCGGGATGCGAAATGCCACTGGAAAAAGGGTGTTGGAAGCAGCAATGCCTTCGTTATTGGAGATGTATAAAAGGTATGGTATAAAAACTACGTTTTTCATCACCGGTGACATCGCTTCCATCTATCCAGATGTTGTTCGTATCGCTGCTGATCAGGGTCATGAAATTGGTAGCCACGGCTGGTCACATCGTCTTGAAGACAGCTTCGATCTTCATCCCTTCGATTGGCAGGTCAATGAGTTGAAGAGGTCCAAATCGTTGCTCGAGGATCTGTCTGGTCAAGAAGTGATTTCTTTCCGCGCTCCAGCCTTGAGAACAAATAGACATACGCCTAGAGCGCTTGTCGAAGCTGGGTTTCACATTGACAGCTCCGTATCACCTCAAAGATTCGACTTTTTCTTCTCCACAGGAAATGAGGAGAAAATGAAGTGGTTGCGAGCTGAAAGAAGGCCGTACTTTGTAAGCGATAATAACTTATCAAAGCCTGGCAATCTGGATTTGTTGGAAATTCCTGTGTCAGCTTTAATTATGCCGTATATTGGCACAACAATGAGGATGTTTCCTTTGCTGAGCAGGCTATTACGTTCTATGCTTCTTACAGAGTCCAGATATTACGGGACCGTGCTTACATTCCTGTTCCACCCAAATGAAATAGTGGATGAGAGTGGAGAGGCAAAAGATGAATTATATGGAGCAAACAAATCGCTTATCTCGGGCAGGTTGCGCAGATGGTTGAAACTTAGAAACCTGGGTCCAGCGGGACTTCGACTTCATGAGCAACACATAAAGGCAATTATTCGTGCTGGATGCGGATTTACCACAGCACGGGAGTATTATCAACATTATAGAGGCAATCATCGTGACTCTGCTTGAACTTGTCAATACCATACGCTCAAAGCGTGGTCTCGTGCATCTTAATGCGCTAACAGATGAAATGAAACTGCGCGGTGATATTGGGTTCGATTCTCTTGATCTTGCAGAATTCGTAGTAAAGGTTGAACGTCAATATGGTGTAGACGTATTTGCATTGGGCGTTCTCGAGACAATTGGTGAAGTTAGACAGCATCTTGGTATATGAGTATATCAAGATATGTACATATTGATGATCAAACAGGTCGTCGTGTCACCTATAGAGAGCTCTTCCAGATCCTGAGCGAAGAGCTGATTATTCCACGTGTTGTCCGTTCTTATGATACCTTCGATATACTTGTGGCGATTATCGCAGCGGCCGTCTACGGCGAAAATGTGATACTCTGCGATCCCGAGTGGAGTGAAGAAGAAATATTGGGATTAGGGATCACATCACAAGAAATGAATGAGAGATCTGTTCTCGTTGGAATCACGGTTAATGCAGACACTCTCATTGCTAAGTATCATGAGGAAACTGGCGGCTCGATTACGTTTCTCACATCAGGTACGACTGGAATACCTAAGCGCATAACTCAGCCAGTTGGTAAACTAATGCGCAGCGTGCGTTTCGATGAGAAATATCACTTTCTCAACTGGGCGCTCGCATTTCATCCCTCGCACATAGCCGGGGTTCAGGTCATGCTTCAGGCGGTTGCGACAAACGGCACTTTGATACCTTGTTTCAATCTGGATGTGAACACTCTAGGACAAGTAATTGAAGCTCGGGAAATTCATTGTATCTCTGCAACACCAACGTTTTACCGTACGCGGTTCCCGGCTACAGCATGCCATTCAAAGGTCAAGAGAGTCACATCCGGAGGTGAGAGACTTGATAGAACTCTGCTTCGACGATTAGGAATGCTGTTTCCGAATGCAACGTTGCGTAATATATACGCAACAACAGAATCGGGGACCCTCCTAACATCTAACACTGATGTGTTCACACTTCCTGCTAACTTATCTGAGAGAGTAAAAGTTAGCGAGCATGAATTGTGCGTGTGGAATGATGCTGAAGGTGAATGGAGAAGCACGGGAGATATCGTTGAAGTGGTGCAGAACGACCCAGTGAAAATACGCCTTATCGGTCGTTCTGGTGATGTGGTAGTTGTTGGTGGCTACAATGTGTCAGTCGTTGAAGTGGAAGACGTGATAAGGCTGATTCCGGGGGTGACAGATGCCGTTGTTCGCGGGATAAAAAGTTCGGTACTTGGGAATATGTTGGAGGCTGATGTGATAGTGGAAGATCCTTCGATCACAGAGGTTATACTGCATGAGCGATTGTCTTCAGCTGTAGCACCATATAAAGTACCCCGAGTCTTTAACATAGTATCAACGATGCCGATAACAAGAACAGGCAAAAGGAAGCGAATATGAATCTGGTGATGATCACTGGCGCGTCGCGTGGAATTGGTGCAGAAATAACCCTTGAGCTTTTGCGACAGGGTTATCAAGTTGTTGGCGTCTCTCGCGGAGGCCCTCTCGAGGAAGTTAAGGAGGCGTATGCATCATCTTACAGGCATATCCAATGTGATCTATCAGATGTTGCGGCGGTTACGGAGTATATTATTCAGCCTGAATTCATAAAAGGTGCAAGTTATTATGGATTGATTAACAATGCGGCAGTAGCTTACGACGATATTGTCACAAATATAGATTACTCCGCGCTCACTTCGATGTTCGCTATTAACACTATGATACCGATGCTGTTGACTAAATATGCAATTAGGAATATGCTCAATTATGATAAAGCAGGATCATTGATTCATGTATCTTCTATTTGCGCACATACAGGGTATAAAGGCCTTGCGATGTATGCAGCTACGAAGGGTGCCATGGAGTCTTTCTCAAGAACAACAGCGAGAGAATGGGGCTCTAGAGGAATCAGGTCGAATTGTATTGTGCCTGGATTCACTGAAACGGACATGAATCAAAACATGGAAGAAGCGATGAGAAGTCGGATTTATGCACGCACCGCGTTGAGAGAGCCAACTCGGAAGGAATCCATTGCCGCCACCGTACATTTTCTGCTCTCTGATAGATCACGATCAATCACAGGTCAAAATATATTTGTTGATTCGGGTACTATTTGATGCTCTTGAGGTCTTGAAGTTCAAGCATTGCCTATTACTCAGAGACTGTATGACCCGCCGAGGCAGGTGTGTTGGGCGTGCCATTCATCAGACATAACGGTTTCGTGGGGCGCATCAGCTATCTTGAAGAACTCGATAACACGTACAAACTCGGTTACGGAGTTCCCGTGCATGATGCACCGCGCGTTCTTGCATTGCTCCGCTCCATCCTCGCCGATCCCGAACGCCGCACGCGTTGGACCACGCTCCGTGAGCGCATGCTGAACGAAAAAATCGATGTGACGGGGTGGATGGTGAAGGAAATATCTAATTTTGTGTAGTTCGTGATACATATATAGAGAGCAGAGAGAGCGGAGAGAACGGAGAGGAATATTTCGAGCGCATCAGGCTGAATATTACGCTTAATGCATATAGTGCTCTCTGAACTGTATCCCGCTATCTCAGTAAACAGCGCCTCAAACACCCCTCTCCGCTCTCTCATTCTCTTCGCTCTCTTCAAATGTATTCCCGATTTCAGCCACCTAAATGAACCGTACCCGTAAATACATCCTCACCATCGGCTTCGACCTGATCTTCATCGCCATTGCGCTGGTGATCACCTTTCTGGTCAAGGGCTCGCGCTTTCACGCGATTCCGGAGGCCTATGGCGGGCCTATTCTGATATTCATCGTGGTGTGGATCGTGGGATCGCTCATTGCACGCAAGTACGAGCTTGCTGGCATGACCAGCACGTATGTTGAGCTTTCACGCGTGATAAAGGTGAACACCTTGCTTCTCCTCGCGCTGACCTTTATCATTTTCTTCGCCAACATGAATTACTCTCGTGGCGTGCTGCTGGGTATGACTGGCATCACCACGGCCCTGGAGCTGCTGGCCACCTGGATGGTGGTGCTACTGGGAGCGGCGAGTTACGTGGGCCCGGGTGAGAAGAACGGTGTGAACGGCGTCGCCTCACCCGAGAGCCATGTATCCGAGCCCAGCTACGAGGAGCACGAGGAAATGCTGGCTCCCATCGCCGAGCGTATGCAGGCGCCAGTGGTATTCGACGCATCGGAGCTGTACGAGAGTATCTCCGAGATGGTGGGCGAGGAGGGCTTCAATTTCATCAATCGCATGTTGCAAGGGCATCCCGGGCAGACGCTCATCGTTGCCACCACCACGCGTTTCAATATCGTGGCGCAGCCGAGGGGTGTGTACAGCAATATTGTCAACCTCCGGCGGATCAACGATATACCTCGCATCAACAAGTTCTTCGAGGAAGTGAATTCCAAACTTCCTCCCGGCGGTGTGTTCATCGATTGTGTGGAGACCACCGGCCAGCGTCGCGCGCGTATCATGGCGAAATTCCCGCCGGTGATAAATACGATATACTACTTCTTCGATTTTATCATCAAGCGCGTGTTTCCCAAACTGCCGGTGACGAAGGAAATCTATTTTTTCCTCACGCGCGGCAACAATCGCGTGCTATCGAAGGCCGAGACCTACGGTCGCCTGTACTCCTGTGGCTTTGAATTGCGCGAGGAAACACGATCGAACAATATGCTGTTTTTCGCAGCGCGCAAGGTGAAGGAGCCCGTGTTCGATATGCAGCCGACCTATGGGCCGCTGATCAAGTTGCGGCGACACGGCAAGGACGGTAAGATGATCGGCGTATATAAAATGCGCACCATGCATCCGTACTCCGAGTACCTGCAGCAGTACATGTACGACAATTTCAAACTCGCTCCTGGCGGTAAAATCGCAAACGACTTCCGTATCACCACCGCAGGCCGCATCATGCGTCGTCTGTGGCTGGACGAACTCCCCATGCTGCTCAACCTTCTCAAGGGCGATCTGAAGCTGGTGGGCGTGCGTCCCTTGAGCAAGCACTATTTCAGTCTCTATCCCGAGGACATGCAGCAGCGCCGCTCGCGCTACAAACCCGGACTTGTACCCCCGTTCTATGTCGACATGCCCAAAACCTTCGACGACATCGTGAACAGCGAGCGCCGCTACCTCGATTCCTACGATAAGCATCCCTGGCGCACGGACTGGGTGTATTTCTGGCGGGCGGTGAATAACATTGTCGTTAAAAAGGCACGTAGTGGGTAGTGGGGATCGTAAGCCAGTGAAGAATGAGAGTAAGGAGGTTATGAGGGTAAGGAGGTGAATGGGTTTTTTGCAGACCACTCATATCTCGCGCACTGACACAGTCCTCCAGCAGCGAATCGAGGTGCAGGGCATGTTGTAGCACTATCCCTTCGAAATCGATGCCCCCGGCAATCATCGCTAAGTATACGAGGCGTCAACATTTAATCCGTCCTCCTTATTCTCTCTACTCTCATTACTCTCTATAAACGGCTTCCGCTCCTATGAAGAACTCTCATTACTCTCTTCCCAGGAGCATCGAAAATTGTCGCGGCGTAGCAGGCCCTTTTTGATGGTGTCCGCGTGGAAGTTGATCAGTAGGCCCGTCGGATAGTTTGTCACACGAAGGTAGGAGAGGAGCTGATTTTCGTGATGCTTGCTGAGAAACTCCAGTGCTTTGATCTCCACAATGACGCTTTCTTCTACCAGCAGGTCGAGACGCAGCGCCCGTTGAAACACTATCCCATCGAAATCGATGTCGATGGCCTTCTGTCGCTCTACCTCGAGTCCACGCTGTATCAGCATCTGTGACAGCATTATCTCATACACGCGTTCGTAAAGAATGGGACCGAAGCGCTTGTGAATTTGAACGGCACAGGCAATGATTGTATCGGTGATTTGATTGATGACTTCGCGCTTCCACATTGTGTTCTCCCTAATATGAGTAAAGAATGAGAGTAAGGAGGTTATGAGGGTAAGGAGGTGATTGTTTTTTTGCAGCCCTCTCAAGTCTCGTGCAATGAAGCAGTCCTCAACCATCAGATTTTGGTGGCTTGCTGATATCTTGCGACGATCATTGACGCCATCTTCCGCCGGCAGATCGTGGCGTGTTGAAAGACTACCCCGTGGAGATCCATGCCCATGGCAATCATCGCGAAGTAAACGAGGCGACAACATTTCATCCATCCTCCTTATTCTCCCTACTCTCATTACTCTCTACACATGGCTTCCGCTCCTATGAAGAATGAGAGTAAGGAGGTTATGAGGGTAAGGAGGTGAATGGTTTTTTTGCAGCCCACTCAAGTCTCGTGCAATGAAGCAGTCCTCAGCCATCAGATTTGGGTGGCTTGCTGATATCTTGCGACGATCATTGACGCCATCTTCCGCCGGCAGATCGTGGCGTGGAGCGTGTTGAAAGACTATCCCGTGGAGATCGATGTCTGGCAATCATGACGAGGCCTTCGAGATGTCAACATTTCACCCATCCTCCTTATTCTCCCTACTCTCATTACTCTCTACACATGGCTTCCGCTCCAGAGTGAAACAGATTTAAAATAATGCGATATTGGCAGACGATATGAAAGACAATAAATCAGACCGGACACAGTTATCCCCAAGCTCCTCACTCTCTCTACTCTCATTACTCTCTATACATGGCTTCCGCTCCGCTGCCCTATTCATCATCTCTGTGGCCTCGGTGTTTTGCCTCTGTGTGCTCCGTGTTCACTCCCAAAGTGTCCCCGAGCACATTTCGTGGACGACGTTGTATGAATTTCTCGACGAGTTGGCTGCGGAGCAGGTGATTATGTTGAATACGGCGACGAAGCCGTACTCGCGGGGATTGATAGCAGAAAAATTGCTGGAAGCGAGGGAGAAGGATAGGGAATTAAGTACGCGCCAGCGTGCTGAGGTGGAGTTTTATCTCCGGCATTTTCGTTTGGAAGCTGGTAATAATGCACGGCTTGATGGTGATATAGATCTGCTGCGGCGGGGGGAGAGCAGTGTGTCGCTGTTTCCGGCGGGAATCTTTCATGCGGATAGTGTATTCCGCGCAGCATTGCTACCGGTACTGGGTTTGCAGGTATGGAGCAATGATGTGGAGACGTTCCGGCATCGCTGGAACGGCATCGCGGGCTTCGGCTATATCGGCGAACATGTGGGTGTGTACGGCAGCCTGCGCGATAACAATGAGACGGTGCAGCTCACGCGCGCGCAGTTCTTGAATCAACGCGCAGGCGCACCTGCAAAAACCGCGGTATCGGGCGGATCGGATTTCAGTGAGAGTCGCGGTGGTATCACGGCGGGATGGGAATGGGGAAGTGTCGGCCTGATCAAGGATCATGTGGCCTGGGGCAGTGGATACAATGGTCCGATTATACTGTCGGGACGTGTTCCATCCACTGCGCAAATAGCGCTGCGCCTTGCGCCGGTGTGGTGGTTTGAATTCAATTACATTCATGCCTGGCTGGTGTCGAATGTGCTGGACAGTAATGCCACTTTTTATACTCCCGATGGACAGCGCCGTGATGTGCTGCGCGATAAATATATGGCGGCGAACTTCTTCACGATCCGGCCCTGGCGCCACACGGCAATATCGGTGGGTAATTCCATTGTCTACAGTGACATAGGTATTCAGGCTGCCTATCTCGTCCCCTTCGTGTTTTACAAATCCGTGGATCACACGTTGAACGGTGCTGCGAATCGCACCGGCCAAAATGCACAGATGTTTCTCGACATCAGCACGAGGCAGCTCAAGCATCTTCACGTGTATGGAACATTGTTTTTCGATGAACTCAACACGCGGCGATTCACCGAGGGTGACGAGAACAACATTTTCAGTATGAAGGCGGGCGCGCGACTGAGCAACTGGCCGCTGAAGGATGTCATGCTCACCGCCGAGTATACACGGAGCAATCCCATTACCTACAAGCACAATCTCGCCACCACCACGTACGAGAGCAACAACTTCGTGCTTGGGCACTATCTGCGCGATAATGCAGACGAAGTGCATGCCTCGCTGATTGTACGTCCTCTCCGTGGCCTGCGTGTCGCCGGATCGTTCACCCGCGCGCGTCGCGGCCCCGACATCCCGTATATCACCGGTACGGCGGCCATTAAAGAGCAATTCATGACTGAAGTGCGCTATGAGCAGAGGAGCATCGCTTTCGAAGCCGGTTATGAACTTGCGCACAATGCCCGTATTTTTCTCGGTGTGGATCTGAGCACGGTCACCGGCCCCGACGCCGCGCGCTACGTCCCCACACCCTACCTCGGTGAGCGCACGACAGTCACTGGCGGTATCTTCGTCGGCATATAATATTTGGAGAGTAAGGAGATCAAGAGGATAAGGAGAACAAAAGCAGTGGCGATGCTGCGGTGATACAGCAAGAGGCTCTCGATGAAGGCCATCCCGTACCGAAAGCATCGCATCGGACCGAGCCGTTCGTCTCAGATTGTTGTTCGCGATGTCGACCATGGCGGATCATACAGTTCGATACTGTTGAAAGTGTGCATTCCAGGTCCGGTCCGGGCCTGCAATCATCTCCTTACTCACATTACCCTCCTTACTCTCCTCCATTAATGGATTACACACAAAAGTTTATCTTACTGCACATTATCACAGCAATAGAAAACACATGAAGACAGCCCTCATCACCGGCATCACCGGGCAGGACGGTTCCTATCTCGCGGAGTTGCTCATCGCAAAGGGGTACACGGTACACGGTTTGATACGTCGGTCCAGTTCGTTCAACACAGGCAGGATCGACCATCTGTACAACAACCCCGAGGTCTATAATACATCGCTGTTCCTGCACTACGGTGATCTCACGGATTCGAGCAACTTGAATCGCCTGCTGGAGAAAATCGCTCCCGATGAGGTGTATAATCTCGCGGCCCAATCGCATGTGAAAGTATCCTTCGAGGTGCCCGAATACACCGCCGAGGTGGATGCGGTGGGGACGCTGCGATTTCTGGATGCGATCAAGGAAAGTGGTGCGAAGGTGCGATTCTATCAGGCCTCCACCAGTGAGTTGTATGGAAAGGTGCAGGAAATACCGCAGAGCGAAACCACGCCGTTCTATCCGCGCTCACCGTATGCCGTGGCGAAAATCTATGGGTACTGGATTGTGGTGAATTATCGCGAGGCCTATGATATTTTCGCCTGCAATGGTATTCTCTTCAACCACGAATCACCTCGTCGCGGCGAAACCTTCGTGACGCGGAAAATCACCCGCGCCGCCGCACGCATCAAGGAGGGCTTGCAGGACAAGCTCGTATTGGGCAACATGGATGCCAAGCGCGATTGGGGTTACGCCCCTGAATATGTGGATGCCATGTGGCGTATGCTTCAGCAGGATTCGCCGGATGATTACGTGGTGGCCACAGGTGAAACGCACACGGTGCGGGAATTTACCGACATCACCTTCCGCGAACTCGGCATCGAGTTGCATTGGGAAGGCGAAGCGGAGAACGAAAAAGGTATTGATATGCAGGGACGTGTGCTGGTGGAAGTGAGTCCGCGGTATTATCGTCCAACCGAAGTGGAGTTGTTGATAGGTGATCCTTCCAAGGCCAGGCGCCAGCTCGGCTGGGAGCCGCAGGTGAAATTCGAGGAACTCGTGCGCATCATGGTTGCCGCCGACCTGGAAAAGGTTCGCCGCCGCGGGTACTGAGTGTAAGAAACACAGATTACACAGATTACGCACAGATTGCACAGATTGCACAGATTAAAATATTTATGTGAAATCCTGTGCGTGGTCTCCGATTCGTATGTTCTCGAACTCTTGTACCGAATATCTGGCTCTGCTGGAATACGATCAGCAGCGAAGACTCAAAGAATCAGTCTTCGTATACCCTGCTTCATATCGCGGACATTGAAATTGAGCAGTAGCCCAAGTGATAATCCTGTAATCCTCATGTAGGTCAACAGCTGTGCGTCGTGAAGTGGAAGAAGCTTCTCTATCGCTTTAAGTTCGACAATGATCGAACTCTCTACGATCAGATCGGCACGATACGCCACACTGATATCGATTCCGTCATAAACGAGAGGCATGGGAACTTGACGTTCGACACGGAGGCCTTGTTTAATCAGTTCATGTGAAAGGCAGGGTTCATACGCGGACTCGAGTAGTCCCGGACCGAGCGTGCTGTGAACAGTGAAGGCGCAGCCGATGATTTTATAGGATAATTCGTTGATGGTCGACATTGATTTCTCCCTGAAATGTTTATATCGATGGGTGTCGCGGCTATGTGAAGGAAATGTTGGTCTCTGTGCCGCAACTCGATAATATTGGGAAAAGAAGGAATCGCGTCAAGAGGTACCCGCAATTTACACTACATGGGATCCGGCACGAGGTCCGTTGTTTGACAGACGGTCATATTGTTAAGAAAAAAACGAGTGGTCCTTTGTGTAATCTGTGAATAATCTGGGAAATCTGTGTTTTTATGATCTAGCAAACTCACGAATCGGAACGTATATGAATACTCATTCGAAGGTGTACATCGCAGGGCATACCGGGATGGTGGGGTCGGCGATATGGCGGCGGTTGCGCTCGGAGGGATATACCAATCTCGTCGGGCGGACGCTGGAGGAATTGGATCTGACGCGACAGGCGGACGTCGAGGCGTTTTTTGCGGCGGAGCGCCCGGAATATGTGTTTCTCGCGGCGGCGCGCGTTGGAGGCATTTACGCGAACAATGTGTATCGTGGAGAATTCATTTACCAGAATCTTGCGATACAGAACAATGTGATTCACGCGGCGCACATGTATGGCGTGAAGAAGCTCCTGTTCCTGGGCTCCTCGTGCATTTATCCCAAGCTGGCGGAGCAGCCGATTACAGAGGACTATCTTCTCACAGGCGCACTGGAGCCGACGAACGAACCGTATGCCATAGCGAAAATCGCCGGACTGAAGCTCTGCGAGTCCTACAAGCGGCAGTACGGTGATAATTTCATCTCTGCGATGCCAACGAATTTGTATGGATACAACGACACATTTAATCTGAAGAACAGCCACGTCCTTCCAGCCATGATTCAGAAATTCCACCTTGCGCAACGCTTGCGTGAAGGCGACGCGAATACTGACACCGGTAGGAGTACTCTTGAAGCTCTTATGAGTGGGCGTGCAGCGTCGAGTGTGGATGGGAATAGCGACGCTGTTGCGGATCAAACGTCAGTCGTCGATCGTCTGCAGGAATACGGCATTACGGCTGACGGGGTCGAGCTTTGGGGGACGGGTTCTCCTCGCCGCGAATTCCTCAATGTTGATGACTGTGCATCGGCGGTGGTCTTTCTCATGCGGCATTACGATGGTGAACAACATGTGAATGTGGGAACTGGTCAAGATCTTAGCATTCGAGAGTTGGCGGAGTTGGTTCGTGATGTGGTGAACTATGAGGGTGAGATCAACTTCAATCCGGATTATCCGGACGGCACGCCACGCAAATTGCTTGACGTAAGCAGGATTAAAGATCTGGGCTGGTCTCCAAGCATATCGCTTGAGGAGGGAGTGCGTAAGACATACGAGTGGTATAAGAATCGGCTACAATAGCTTGCTGAAAGGAAGCCGTCGTGCTCTGGAGATTGTGTGAGCGGAGTCAGCTCAGGGGGAAAACCACAGTCTTTCATGTTCCTTCGTCACACCCGGGAGAATGAACATGGTGCGTGTGCCATGATTACTGTCAGAGCGGATCGACAGAATTTCAAAACCACAGATTGCACAGATTTCACACAGATTATCACAGATGGATCGTGGAAGTCTGCGAGGAGCCGAGTACATGTACGCAGGTGAAGAATTAGACGCTTGCTGTCAACGATGTGACCGTACTAACCGATGACGAATCCGTATCAACCGCGGAACGCTATGCTGCGCGGTATGAAGGCCACGCTGCGGAGGGGAATGTCTCTCCTGGGCATGCACAGCGTGATTGCGCGTTACCCGAAACTCAAGGAGCACGCGCTGATGCACTGGTTACGGTGGAGGCGCGCGCTGTGGCCATGGATGTTCCGTGCGGTGCGCAGACAGCAAAACGGTCCCTGGGATGCATACCTCACCTCCCGAGCGCGCTGGGACGGCCCGGGCTCGCAGATACTCGCAACTCTGTCGAATATCTGCTTCGCGCAGTATACCGGTCTGCGCTACGTGCACACTCCGTTTCAACGTATGTCGCATGCTCCAGGCGGGATGACCGACGAGGAGTGCGCCGCGCGCTGGGAGGCATGGTTGCGCTTGGGTGAGCTTTTCCCCTCGGTCGAGAGCGTGCAGACGGGGAGAATTATCCACGCTTCTGGACCGGCTTCTGTGCGCTATGATAGCCGTACATTGAATGTGGTGGATAATTGCCACGCGTTCACCGACCGCTACCCCCGGCAATGGCTCCCCGTGCTCGAACATCTCAAGCGCAGCCGCTGGGCCCCCTCCGATCGTCCCTCCAACAGCCCTCTGATCATTGCCGCTCATGCTCGACGCGGCGATGTCCCTCCCGACGAAACGCTCCGCTACACAAGCAATTCCTGGCTCAATCACGCGCTGAGTACAGTACAGCGCGTGTTGCGCGAACATCACATAGCATACGAAACACACCTGTATTCCGAAGGACAGGCCGAGGACTTCGCGGCGCTGCAACATCTTCAACCGCAGCTGCATCTCAACGGAGATCAAATAAGCGATTGGGAGGCCTTGCGCACCGCCGACATACTGCTCGTGTCCCGTAGCGCTTTCAGTTACAGCGCTGCTTTGTTATCGGATGGCATCATCCTTTGTCCCCGCTTCTGGCACGAACCCCTTCCCGGCTGGGTGCGTGTGGGGCGGGATGGGCATATTTCCAGGATGGTAGAGACATTTGAGCAGAGGTAGCGAAAATCACTGATATCGACGAATGGGGATACCCCTTTCATAAAGAGCGAAGGACTTAAGGATTTGCCAATCGTCAGCGAAGGTAATGTCCAAATCCACTGGATCTGTGGTCTCAGCCGAGCTCAAGATAGATCCGATGATGATTCCCAGCACCGCGCCCGGAATGGCATAGATGATTGCGCTGAGTTCAATCCCCGGATCCAAAAAACCGTGCGTTTTGGCACTGTTGTATCTATGCGCACCGACAAGTCCGCCACCAGCGGCACCAACCAGCGTGCACACAAGCACGACGTCAGTACCGGACGCATCCCTCTCGACGTTTTTCACACGAACAACATCCCGGCGTTCGATTGCCACAATATCCTTCTCAAGCATGGAATCGGATTCGCGCATTCTACTCCTAATAGTGTCCAGGTACACGGTACTATCCGATACTTTGAGGACAATTCCCTTCGCGACTCCACCAGTTGTCAAATGGAAAAGCATGGGTTGGCCCTTTTGAGCGATTGCATTAAGCGAACAGTGAAGACAGATGACGCCTGTTAGTAAGACAATTCGCAATGACATGGTGCACCTCTGATGGATGTTCTGACGCAATCAACGGAGTTCTCAACTGAGTGTTGTCACGAAAATGTCACAGTATTCGCATAACCATCCCGTTGAGCGATTGATTGAGACGTACGGAGGATGGTAGAATGATCCGTATTACGTCGCCGATGTATAGCAACATCATACGCTGGACAGGATTGCTTGCGCTTGCACTCCTGACGCTGTGGTCTTTGCTATTTATTCACCGAACATCCGTGGATGCCACTGCCAGCGAGACCTACCACATCCTCTTTGACGACGCCATGGTTACCATGCGCTACGCTCGGAACTTCGTCGAACATGGACGGCCAGTTTGGAATCTCGACGAGCGCGTGCAGGGGTACACCCATCCGTTGACAATGCTGCAAATGAGTGCGAGCATTGCGGTTGCCGGCTGGAAGAACGCACTGCTCGTAGTGAAGCTGACAGGGTTGCTGCTGTTGATCTCGCTGCCCTTTGTGCTGCGTCGGCTGTATAGGGAGTTCGATGGCGATTCGACGATAGGCCCAGGCGTGGGAGTATTACTCGTCGCGTACTATCCTCTGGCGTTCTGGACACTCCAGGGAATGGAGACTGGGCTGCTGGCAGTCGGCTTGCCAGTGATATTGCTCCTGTCACAGCAATTTCTCAAGAACGCGAGTATACGTAGCGCGTTGCTTCTCGGTGGCGGGCTCGCGGTATTGCCATGGATACGCCTCGATACAGTGATATTCGTCCCGGCGATCATTATACCGGTGCTGCTTTATCTCTATCGTGATGGCGTCCTGCGTGAGCATATTCGAAGCATATTGGTTATCGTGGTGATGGTACTGGTCTCGGTGTCGCTTCAGCTCCTGCTGCAATACCTGCTGTATGGCGAACCCTTGCCAAATACGGCGCGATTGAAACTTGGCGGAACCGCGCTCCACTGGCGTATCATGGATGGTTTGGGATTCATTGTACCTTTCCTCCGTGAGAGTATGTTGCTTCTTGTGGTGGCTGCAGTCGCACTGATACTCTGTCGCAGTCGACTGGCTGTGCTCATTGTTGCGTTATTCACTGCGATGCTGGCTTACCAGGTGTACATCGGAGGAGACGCGTGGGACTACTGGCGCATGCCCTCGCCGCTGATACCATTACTGCTGTTGCTAGCGCTCCGTGGACTGAATGTGTTGTTGCACAGTTTTCGTAGCAGCCCTGCATTTAGTCTGCTGACTTCAGGGCAATCCGTAGCCATCGTCGCCATCCTCCTGTGCGGGGTTTTGTGGAATATCAATGCTCGGTTTTTACGAGAGGCCATGTTGATAGATAAACCGTATCAGGTGGATATGAATACGGTGAATGTTCGCAGAGCGTTGGCTTTGCAGGAAGTATTGACAGACAGCGCAGTCGTTGCCGTGGCCTGGGGAGGTACTGTGCCGTACATCACAATGCGGCCTGCGGTGGATATTCTCGGAAAAAGTGACAGAGCGATTGCAGCTCGTAAACCATACAGGGGGATTATGCATTCGTGGGGAGGAATGAAGAGTGTACCCGGGCACAACAAGTACGACCTCTCCTATTCCATTCTCCAACGTCGACCAGACTACATCGACACGTACACGTGGTTTACCGAGGACTTCTCCGGACTTGTCGGCACGGTGTACAAAGAAGTCGCATACAAAGGGGCGGTGTTGCACTTGCGCGATGGATCCAGGGACGTACGATGGGAATTGATAGATGCTGCTGACAGCGGGGACGCAACGTTGAGTGGAATACGTACGCAGGATTCAACGCCATGACGGATGCGCGAATACCGACATTTCGGCGGGGAGGAATGGGCATCATACTGTTATTGGCAGTGTGGTTTGTACCCAATATTCTTGTGCAGAATGATTTTCGCACCGACGATTTCTATCTCTTTGCTGTTCTGGGTGACCGTGGCCTGGTGTGGCCGTGGGAGAGCGGGCAGTATCTGAATTTCATGGGTTTTAGAATCGTCTCGATGGTGCTGTTTCTGGGGCAGCTGCAGATGTTCGGTACGCATGCGCTCGGGTATTACCTGGTGAATCTTATCATGCATGTCCTTGCCACGCTGTTGTGCTACCGCCTCACGCAGACTGCGCTGAATCAGGTGATCGGTCGTACGGATGTCGTTCTCGCCATGCTGACCGCGCTTGCCGTGGGTATGCACGCCGATGTGTTCTACAATGTGCTCTGGATTTCCAATCAAACCGAAACACTGGCGCTACTGTTAAGCATGCTGTATTTGTGGTTGATGCTGAAGTATCTCGAGCAGGGAAAGTCGGAATACGGCGTCGCTGGATTATTGATTATCGCCGTTGGCTTTTTCGTGAAATTCACTGTCGCCATTTTGCCATTTCTGTTCCTCGTCATCGCCTTGATCTATCAGAGAGCCGGAATCACCACTGTTCCCAGAGTACGGATACTGTCCATTGCCGCGATGGGAATTATGGTCGCGATTATTCTCGTTGGAATCTGGTTGTTCAACGACAGATATGACGAGGTGATGCTGACGAGTGTGTTGCCGACGAAGTTATTCTCCGTTGTGGCCATCAGTATGATATGCCTGCATCCCTCGTTGGCCGCGTCGGTGTATCCCCTGCTCTACGAGCAACGCATGGTGGCCCTTGCCATAGGTATTCTGCTCGTTGCCGTGAGTGTGTATCTCTATGGAAAACTGGACAAGAATCGCCGCGCGATCGTACCGGCGGCGGCACTCATCTTTCTCGTGGCGGTGATACCGAGAGCCGTGCATCAAATAGCCCCGAGAATCAACACGCTACAAGTCGCCGTACTGATGGTGCTCATGGCGGTTACCTTGGCATATCTGCGGCCGAAGTGGGCAACCTGGTGCATGGCTTTCGTATTGATCGCACAGATTGCAGGTTCGGCGTTCATCATCCCGGAATGGAGAGCGGAGACCTCGAACATGCGCTATAAGAGCTTATTGCGCGATGAGCAGCGTATGGCTGTGGGCAAAAGCATGCTGCTGGTGCACCAAACTGTGTTCGATCAGTATGCTCTCCATTTTTATCGAACAGGGCGGTTCGGGCGGGACACTGCGTTGCAAGTATCGCCGCTGCGCTTGCTGAGGAAATACGGGACGAGGTCTCCGAAAGAATATCGCGTGCAACGCGTTGGCGATGTGTGGGAATTAGAGGCATGCGATCCGCGCACTGGATTCATGGCGGACACATCGGTGGCATCACTTCGTTGGCTACGCATGGCGTTTCTCGATCCATTGCGGGATTATGGATATCGTCGACTTCGTATTTCCGTGGACGATGCACCCAACGATGTGCGCTTGCTCGTTGAACGAGGCTTCGCCTACGAGGAATTGCCCAGGTGAGCAGCGGGATCATTGGGAGGGTTGCAGCTCCCGTGCCGGGAATTCCGCGTGGCGATGTGGCGATGCTAGTCCTGTCGTTCCTTGCGCTGATGGCGTTCATAGCACCGTTCGTGTTGGACTATCACTTCACCGGCGATGATTACGAGGTGATACGAGGCGCGCAGATTTCGCCTTTTCCCATTGATGGCGATTTTCGTGTGGTCAAGCAGGGAGCGTATTTTCGGCCGCTGGTCACGTTGAGTTTCGCTTTGAACGGCTGGTTGAGTCCTGGGCAGCCGTGGTCGTATCATTTGTTCAACTTGCTGCTACATGCGTTGAACGCGCTGTTTGTGTCGATGCTGATGACGCAGTTGTTCGCAACCCGTGGGCGTATTGCCGCTTTCACGGGTTTCGTGTTTTTTCTGCTGCCGCAAGGTCTGATCAATGCGTGGTGGATCGTCGGCCGGACGGATCTTCTCTATACCACCGGAATGCTCGCCGCTTGCCTGAGCGCACTGATGTTCCTGCGTACTGCGTCAGTGCGCTGGCTGAGCGTGATGGCGCTGATGCTGCTCGTATCCCTGCTTTCCAAAGAAAGCGCGGTGCTGACATTAGTGTATCTCATGGTCTGCTCGGGTATCGTAATTGCAGGGAGCGAGGATCGAAGCATCGGGAAGCGAATATCTGCGGTGTTCGCTGTCGCTGTTCCACTCGTCATCGCCTATCTCGGCTATCGGATGGCGCTGTTCGGGTCGATATCCGGCAACGAAGCGCTGCTTCCGGCATTTTACCCGGCACGCGGCGCTCGGTGGATGTTCCATGGTGTGGCCTCGCTGCTTGCTCCGGTGGATCCGGTGGACTCGCTGGCGCTGTGGTATCGGTGGTGGCCAGGAGTGCTGCTGCTAGCTTTGGCAGTGCTGCTGTACATTTCGGCGATAATCCTCGCATTCACACGCGCGCAACTGAAGCGCAAGAGAGAGACGGCATGGCTGTTCGCCGCCGGATTTCTATCGCTCGTAATCTATGTTCCAACCTTCCCCTCCACACGGCTTGCCTATGGGATCATGCCATTCCTGCTGCTTCCAGCCGTGCTTCTTCTTGCCGAGCAACGCGGTGCGAAGCGCTTCCGCGCGCTTGCCGTAGCGGCAGCGCTTGTGCTTTTCCTCGTCATCGACGCGACGCTGCTGTGGAAATTTCATCTCATCGGAGCATGGAATCAGCAGGTCGAGCGTCTCAATGCCAGCGTGCCGGAATCCGATTCCGTGTATGTGTTGGCTCAAATCGGACGAGTCGGGCAGACAGTAGCGGAGACGGCCATGCCCGTGTGGCAACCCTTGAGTGTGCGGAGTGAGGCGGCCGAGAACTCCACGCGCGAGGTGTTCGTGCTGGGTCGCTTCGAGGGGAATGTGTTCACGGACTGGAACAAACCGTATACGATCCGAGCCTACGGCGATACGGTGGAACTGATCTCTTCGGATGAGCTTTCGGGATTCGTGCCGGTGATGGAGATGAAATTCGCTTCCCTCGATCCAATCGTGACGCAGGGTATTGTGATGGAGCCGCTCGCATTTTCCAGGCATCGTGGGGGTGTGCTGAGCCGGGTGCGTTTCCATCCCGTACCTTCGAAGATGGTCCCGGTGATGCACTACTCCGATGGGCGGTTTCGTTCGAGCAGTGTGGTGGATTTGATGCGACGTTACCGGCAGAGGTGAACAGCGTTGCTTTGCTGCCGGCCGGACTTTGCAAGCGTTCCATGCGTGCTTCCAGGCCTTCGGCTCGCGCGGTGATGTCCCGTTGCACCCACACGCATTTGCCTCGTAAGGTAAATCGATCTAATGTAGAATTGTTGTTTGGACTGTTCCTGGCGTAATTCATGTGTGGCTTCAATTCCATTTTTCATTATAACGGCCGCGGTACGGTGGATGTCGCGGAGCTGCGGGCAACGCGGGACCACATGACGGCACGCGGGCCGGATGGCCATGGCGAATGGCTGTCGGCGGATGGTCGCGTTGGTCTGGGGCATCGCCGTCTGTCCATTATCGATCTCTCGGATCGCGGCGCACAGCCGATGCATTCGGTGGATGGGCGATACAGCATTTCTTTCAACGGCGAGATTTACAATTATCGTCCGCTGCGCGAGCAATGCTTGCGAGAGGGATGGAGCTTCCACAGCGAAAGCGACACCGAAGTGCTGATGGCGCTGTACGCGCGACACGGCGAAGCCATGCTGCGCATGATTCGTGGCATGTTCGCCTTTGCGTTGTGGGATCACGAGCGCAGCGCGCTGTTTGCCGCGCGCGATCCGTACGGGATCAAACCGCTGTACTACGCCGATGACGGCAACTGCATACGCCTGGCGTCGCAGGTAAAGGCATTGCTCGCCGGTGGCGCCGTTTCGGCGGAAATGGACGATGCCGCATTGTGCGGATTTTTATTGCTCGGTTCCGTTCCCGAACCGCGCAGCATCGCCCGCGCCGTGCGGGCCTTGCCCGCAGGACATTGGCTGCGCGTGGATGCGCATGGCATCACGGGGCCGGTGCGCTACGAGAGTATCGCGGAAATTTTGCACTCCACCGCCTTGCAGCAGGATGGAGATGCCGACGCCACCGAACGAATCCGCGCCGCGTTGTGCGACACCGTAGCCCATCACATGATAGCCGATGTGCCGGTCGGTGCGTTTCTGTCGGCGGGCATCGATTCCGGAACGCTGCTGGGGCTCGCGCGCGATGCAGGTGTGGAAGATATTCGCACAGTGACACTGGCGTTCGAGGAATTTCGTGGCCGACACGATGACGAAGCGCCGCTAGCCGAAATGGTGGCGAAACATTACGCTACCGATCATCGCACGCGCATGCTCACCGCGGAAGAATTCTCCGCTGATCTCGAGCACATTCTCGAGGTCATGGATCAACCGAGCATTGACGGTATCAACACGTACTACGTGAGCAAGGCGGCGCGGGAGAATGGACTGAAGGTGGCGCTGTCGGGTCTGGGCGGCGACGAGCTGTTCGCGGGATACAATACGTTTGTGGATGTACCCGCCTGGGTGAAGAAATTCCGCATAGCATCGCGTGTACCCTTCGCGGATGAGTTGTTCCGCAGGGGATTCTCCCTGCTGCCTGGTTCTTCCGCTCGCAGTCCGAAGGCGGCCGGCGCACTGCTATACGGCGGCAACTGGGCTGGCGCCTGGTACTTGCGTCGCGGTTTGTTCATGCCTTGGGAGTTGCCGGCGTTGCTGGGCCGGGAGCGTGCCGAAGCGGGTCTGCGCGAATTGCAGTTGTTCGAGACGATCGCGGAGGCGATGACGCCAGAGCCCGGTACGGCGTATGGTCGGGTGGCTGCACTGGAAGCCGGCATGTACATGCGCAATCAGCTGCTGCGCGATTCCGATTGGGCTGGCATGGCGCATTCGATAGAAATCCGCGTGCCATTGGTGGATATCGCCTTGCTTCGCACGCTGGCTCCCGTACTGCACACTGTGGCTCCGCGCGAACGCAAGCGTGTGCTGGCCGCGAGTCCCTCGCGTCCCATCCCCGCGCAATTACTTGAGCGTGCGAAGACGGGCTTTCAGGTGCCGATCCGCCACTGGCTGGAGAGCGATAAACGCATCGATGTGTGGAAGCGGGTGCCTGCGCTGCGTGCTGCGAATTGGGAGAGGCGCTGGGCCTATGTCCTCGCGCTGCGCGGGATGTAACCGCGAAAGGCGCGAAAAAACGCGAAAGAATGGATGCATTGACTGCGGCGGGTTGCCGGGAGTGGGTGTCGGGTGCGGGATGCCGCGCAGCTTTGCAGGGAGGACGAAGCGATTCGTCTGTGTCGAGTAAGGTCCGCGCCGTTGGGCTCCGGATTTCGCAACTGTCCCCTTATCACATTTTCCTTTTTCTCCTTCACTCCATTTTACCAGCTTCCGTGCAACGTGTGGAGTTGCGCACCCGTGCGGCCTGCAGGGCTGGGGATGGTCCAATCCGCTGAAACGGGGCAGCGGGGCGATGGTGCGCGGTGTGTTGTAACAGCGGAAAGGTTGTGGTGTCGATGAAGGTGTGGTGAGCGAACGACCGATTGTAATTCCTTTTTATCGGCGGAGTTCGTAATTTTCCTTACTTGACCGGAAGAAGCGTGTAGTTCCATGTTCATTTCCCCATTTCTGGCTTTGTCCCTTGCCATCGCGATGATGCCGCTGTGTATTCGGCTGGCGCGTCGCTATGCATTGTTCGACACACCGGATGCGATGCGCAAGATGCACGAAGGGGATGTGCCGTTTACCGGCGGCTACGGAATTATTCTCGCCTTTGTGATTGCGGTGATCACCACAGCGCTGCTCCACGGCGGCGAGGTGTTTCTCACAGGCAAGGAGCGCTACGACGCGATGTACCCGTACATCGCCGAAGCCACAGTGATTATCGTGGTGCTGGGAGTGATGGATGATTTGCGCGAACTGAGCTATTCGCAGAAATTCTTCTTCCAGTTTTTCGCTGCTTCACTCATGGTGCTCGGAGCGATCAAGGCGCAGATGTTTCCGCAGGTGTTCAGCATGGAGACGTCGGGCGTGCTGATCAGTTCGCTGGCCATGGTCGTGTCGCTGTTGTGGATGGTCGGCACCACGAATGCCATCAACATGATCGATGGCATGGATGGTCTGGCGGGTGGCACGTCGCTGATATCGGCACTGGCGCTTGCGGTGGTGGCGTTGCTGTGGGGCAATACCGCACTGGCTGTGGGGCTGTTCACGTTGGGCGGCGCGATTCTGGGCTTCCTGCTCTTCAATGTTCCTCCCGCACGCGTGTTCATGGGCGACGGCGGGAGCATGTTCATCGGCTTCATCCTATCGCTCAGTGGTTGGCTGCTGGTGGACAGCGGTCCATCCACACTGACCTCGTTGACGGTGCCCATTATCATTCTCGGGCTTCCCGTTTCGGATACATTGCTCGCATTTTTCCGCCGCATCATGTTGGGAAAAAATCCCTTCAGTGCGGATCTTTTCCACATTCATCACATGCTGCGCACCAAGCGGGGATTTTCCACAAAATCCACTGTGCTGTTGCTGGCGCTGCTCGCGGCGGTGTACGGCGCGGCTGGTGTGCTGGTGGCGGTGACACCGGGATTCGTCGGCTGGATCAGCATCGGTGTTCTGCTCACGTTCAAATTGATTTTTCTGCGCTGGCTCGGTTATGGCGACATTCTCCGTTCGCGCGGTTCCGTTCCGCGTCCGGTAAATGTTCTGCCTTTGAACGGCAACGGCGTGCATCTCAACGGCACGAACGGCCACAATGGGCTGAACGGGCACGGCTCCATCACCAAGGGTAAACAGTCCCGCTACACACCCTGACATCCATGCATCGCTTTCTCCCCGCCCATACACGTCAATCCAGTACTTCACATTTTTTCGAGAATCGGTATGCCCTATAACATCGCTGTCATCGGGACCGGCTACGTCGGTCTCGTCTCCGGGACGTGCTTCGCCGAAAATGGCAATCAGGTGATTTGCGTGGACAACGATCCGCGCAAGCTGCAGAAACTGCACAACGGACAGATCCCCATTTACGAACCGGGTCTGCACCCGCTGTACGAGCGCAACGCGAAGGAAGGACGTCTGCGTTTCACGGACGACCTCGAGGATGCCACGCTCAATTCGGAGGTGATATTCCTTTGTCTCCCCACGCCGCCCACGGAGGATGGTTCGGCGGATTTGCAGTACGTGCTGAAGGTGGCAGAGCAAATTGGCGAGATTCTCGCGAAGCATGCACCGCAACCCTTCAAGATCATCGTGGACAAGAGCACCGTGCCCATTGGCACCTCGGAGAAAGTGACGGAGGTGATTCGCGCGAAGTACGACGGCGAGTTCACCGTGGCTTCGAATCCGGAATTCCTGCGCGAGGGTTTCGCGGTGGAGGACAGCCTGCGTCCCGATCGTGTGGTGATCGGCACGTCGCATGACAAAGCCAAGGAGATTCTCACCGAGCTGTACGAGCCCTTCGTGCTGTCGGGCAATCCCATCATCATCATGGACGAGCGCAGCGCCGAGATCACGAAATACGCGGCCAACAGTTTTCTCGCCATGCGCATTTCTTTCATGAACGATTTGGCGAATCTCTGCGAGATTCTCGGAGCGAATGTGGACAATGTGCGCCGGGGCATAGGCACGGATACGCGCATTGGCAAGAAATTCCTGTTCTCGGGCGTCGGGTATGGTGGCTCGTGTTTCCCCAAGGATGTGAAGGCGCTGCTCAAAACCGCGGCCGACGCGAAGCATCCGTTGCGCATCGTGCAGTCGGTGGAAGACGTGAATGCCGATCAACCGCGTCGCTTCTTCCAGAAGGTCTACGACTATTTCGATGGCGATCTCAAGGGTCGCAGCTTCGCGATGTGGGGACTGGCGTTCAAGCCCAACACCGACGACACGCGCGAGGCGCCGGCGTTCATCGTGATCGATGAGTTGCTCGCCGCGGGCGCGAAGGTAGTGGCCTTCGATCCGGAAGCCATGGAGAACACGCGCGAGTTGCGCTTCGGTGAATCCATCACGTATGCGAAAAACGCCTATTCGGCGCTCGATGGCGCGGACGCCCTGTTGCTGGTGACGGAATGGAGCGAGTTCCGCATGCCCGATTGGCAGAAGATCCGTGCCTCGCTCAAGCAGCCCGTGGTGTTCGACGGCCGCAACATCTACGATCCCGAGGAATTGCGCGAACGCGGTTTCGACTACTTCTCCGTCGGACGTCCCGCTGTGTTGGCGCGCTCGTAGTATTGCAGATGCAAGTATCCGAAACAACGCTTCCGGGCGTGTTGCTGATCGAGCCGAAGGTGCTTGGCGATCATCGGGGGTTTTTCATGGAGACCTTCCGTCGCGATCTCGCGGACGCGTGGGGCCTTCCACCGTTGGTGCAGGACAATCATTCACGCTCCGGCCGCAGCACGCTGCGCGGTCTGCATTTTCAGGAGCCGCACGGTCAGGGCAAGCTCATCCGTGTGGTAACAGGGCAGGTGTTTGACGTACTGGTGGATGTGCGCCGTGCTTCGCCGAGCTTCGGGAAATGGGAAGGCCATGAACTCAGTGGCGAGAACAAGCGGCAGTTGTGGATACCGCCGGGCTTCGCGCATGGATTCTGTGTGCTGAGCGAGGAGGCGGATTTCCTGTACAAATGTTCCGACTACTATCACCCCGAATGCGAGCGCACCCTGTTGTGGAATGATCCCGAGGTGGGCATACGCTGGCCGGTGGACGAGCCTTTGCTGTCGGAGAAGGACAGGCGGGGTATGCCGCTGCGGGAACTCGAGGACTTGCCCTGGTATTAGCTTTCCACCATTCCGTGGAGATGCATGGAGGCACGAAGCGATTCGTGCTTTCGTGTTTTATCCCGGAATCGAACATAATTTCAAAACCACAGATTGCACGGATTACACACAGATTATCACAGATTAGTCTGTATAAACCCTCTGGAAAATCGTGTGAAGCGTGTTTCGATGAATCGGCGATCACGGACGCATTGTCCGGCGCTCGGCCTCGTGCCTTGCCCGCGTAAGCAACCGGACAAGTCACGCGCGCCACGCGTTCATGATCGCGATTGGAATTCGACAGGAAATATTCGGTCCGGTTGTGCGAGGCCTTGCATCGAGGGGAACCTTGGAGCTTCGGGATTTCGTTGTCAGATCATTGAGTACAAATACAGTGAGTTCTACACATGCACAGAATCCTTCTCATCCTCTCGGCACTGACCCTCCTCGCCGTTCCTCTGCGGAGTCAATCCGAGAGTGGCAGTATACGCGGAACAGTTTTGGACGCGGTGACGCGCGAGCCGTTGATCGGCGCGAATGTGTTCGTGATCGGCACGTCCTTCGGCGCGGCCTCAGATCTCAACGGTGGCTTTGTGATACGCGCGTTGCCCAGCGGCACGTATCGCGTGCAGGCGTCTGTCATCGGTTACAAGGCGCAGATCGCATCCGATGTGGTGGTGGCGCCGGGGCGCGAGGCGCAGTTGCAGTTCGCACTGCAGCCCGCCGCTATCGATCTCGAGGCCGTGGTGGTCGAGGCGAGTTATTTCCGAGAAATCGCCGATGCGCAAGTGAGCGCGCAGACTCTGTCGTACGAGGAAATCCGCCGCGCGCCGGGTGGATTGGAGGATGTGATTCGTGCGGTGTCGGTGTTGCCCGGCGTGGTGCAGGCATCCGCAGGACGCAATGATTTGATCGTACGCGGTGGTGCGCCATCGGAGAATTTGTATGTGGTGGATGGTCTGGAAATTCCGAACATCAACCACTTCGGTACGCAGGGCGCCACGGGCGGGCCGTTGAGTTTCATCAATCTGGATTTCGTGCAGGACGTCACTTTTGCCACCGGCGGCTTTGGTGCGCGTTATGGTGACAAGCTGTCATCGGTGATGAACATTCAGCTCAAGGATGGGAGGCGCGACAAACTGGGTGGCAAACTCACGTTGTCGGCGTCGCAGTTTGGACTCAACACCGAGGGACCGATCGGAGAGAGCGGATCGTTTTTCTTCAGTGCGCGAAGGAGTTATCTCGATCTGATTTTCAAGGCGGCGGGCTTCGGGTTTGTGCCCGAGTACTGGGATTTCACCGGCAAAGCCACGGTGCGCATTGATCGTGAGAACGAGTTTTCCTTCCTCACCATTGGCGCGTTGGACAATGTGCGCTTTTTCAACGACACCGAGGATCAGCGATTCAGCAATGCCCGCATCCTCGGCAATTCGCAGAATCAGTATTTCACCAACATCTCCTGGAAGCATCTGCTGGACAAGGGATTTGTGACGTTGAGTCTTGGACGCACGTATGTGAATTTCGATTATCTGCAAACGGATTCGTTGCTTGCACCGGTGTTTCGCAGCGATTCGCGCGAGGGTGAAAGCAGTCTGCGTGCGGACGCGGTGTTTCTCTTCGACCGCAGCAGCGAGTTTTCAATCGGCGCGCAGGGCAAGCTCGCGCGGATACAGGGGAATTTCGCATTGACGCCCACGGACAATACCGTGCAGACGGGGCAGCGACTGCCCACGTTGGAGAATGTATGGGACAGCACCGCATTCAAGGGCTCGGCATATGTGCAGTACGCGCGCACCTTGTTCGATGACCTGCGCGTAACGTTGGGCGGCCGCATGGATTACTTCAACTTGATCGACGAGGAGTTCGCCTTCGCACCGCGGCTGGCATTCCGCTACAGCGCCGACCCAGTCACCACCTTCACGCTGAGCGGCGGCTCGTACTATCAGGCACCGTCCTACATCTGGTTGATGTCGAATGCGGCGAACACCAGACTCAAGCATGTGCGCGTGGACCAGGCCGTGGCGGGCGTGGAGCGCCTGTTGCGCGAGGATTTACTGGTGCGCGTGGAAGGCTACGTGAAGCAGTACGCCGATTATCCCGCCAGTGTATCTCGTCCCTGGTTGGTGCTGGCGAACACCGGCGCCGGTTACGGCGGTGTGGAGGACGGGTTTTCGTCCTTCGGCATCGAGGATCTGGTGAGCGAGGGCGAGGGATATGCCCGGGGTGTGGAATTATTGGTTCAGAAAAGATTATCCGATATACCGCTGTACGGCATTTTCAGTCTTTCGTGGAATCAGACGCGCTACACGGGTCTGGATGGCGTGGAGAGGCCTGGTCTGTACGATCAGCGGGTGATCATGAATCTGAGCGCCGGTTACAAGTTCGATGAGCGCTGGGAGGCCAGCGTGAAATTTCGCTACGGTTCCGGAACGCCGTGGACGCCATTCGATGTACTCGGCGAGCAGCTCTTTGCCACGGAGTACAACAGCGCGCGTCTGCCGGATTTCCACTCCATGGATGTGCGCGTGGATCGTCGCTGGAGTTTCACGGGATGGAATCTCATTGCCTACATCGACATTCAGAATGTGTACAACCGCAAGAACACGCAGGCGTACCGTTGGGATCCGCGCAACAGCAAGGTGGAGAGCAGTGGTGGATCGATCGGTATCCTGCCCACCATCGGCGTGAGCGCCGAGTTCTAAAAAAACAAAGCGGCTCCGAAATCGGAACCGCCTTGGTGGCAGAAGAAAGGTGAGATGAACGAGCGGAATTGCGGCGGCGGTTGGTGGGAGCAGGTGTGTGTGGGTCGGGGGAAGCGGTAGACTTCCCCCGTGCCGCCGGTGGGAGTTACTTGACGAGATGCATGGTGCGGGTGATGGTGCGTCCGCCCGCATGCAGTTGATACATGTAAATGCCCGTTGCGAGACCATTGCCGTCGAAATTCACGGCGTGCTCTCCGGCGGGCATGTTCGTATCCACGAGACAGCGCACTTCATGTCCCAGCAAATCGTACACCGACAGGCGCACATGTTGCGCGCTCGGGAGCGAGAAGCTGATCGTGGTGGACGGGTTGAAGGGATTCGGATGATTCTTGAGCAACAGCGGTTCGTCCGTCGTCGCAGCGACAGCGCGCTCGAGTTCCTCGGCGTAGCGCTGTGGGTCCACGACGGCGTAGCGGTCGGTGATGGTCACGTCGGTGTGATCGGGAGCGTCGGCCACATCCACATCGAGGTATACCGAGCGTCCGGCGAAGGGTGACAGATCCACGCTCATCGCCTCGAGGCGTGCGCTGCCGTTGAGATCGCCCAGGGGAAGGTCGATGAGTTTGATCAATTCGCCAGTGATGGCATCGCGCAAGCGGATGACGAAGGACGTTGTTGCATCTGCCATGCGTTCGGCATAGCGCTGCACGCGGAAGCGAAGTGTGTTGCCGTATTCGGCGAGGAAGGAGGCGCTGCGCATTTTCGCGGCGACGGAGCTCTGCGTGCCGAGCTGCAACGTGTCGTGGTCGGGATTCCAGTCGATAGCGGACACGGCTCCCTCCTTGTTGACCATGCGCACATCGGCGACGCCGAGAATGCCGATGGCCTCGGCGTTTCCAAGCAGGATTTCGCGCATGCGCACCTGCTGGAGTTCGCTCTCTTTGTTCAGGCCGTAGCCGGAGGAGAGGAAAGCCCAGTCATAAGGTTTGTTCTGTGCGGTACTGAACACATCGATCATGCCCGACTGATCAGCGGACCAGACGGTGAGATTCGGATCCACGCCATCGGCATGCACGAAGGACGTGAGGTTGCCGTCGATGCGCACACCGCGAATGGTGCTGGCTGAATCGTTGAAAGTGACGCGAACCGATGTGGACTTGCTGCCTTTGCTGCCGGGCGCCTTGCGAGTGCCGATAGTGGGCGAGGCGTAGCGCGAGAGCGGATTATTGGTGCCGACAATGGTGGCCGTGGTGTTCCAGGTCGGATTGTGGCCGAGCGAGGAACCGCGTTCGCGTATCGCGAACATATTGCGCGGCGCGATGCTCGTGCTGCCGCCCGTAGCGGAAGCAGTGTTGCCGGGCCAGGGCGACCAGGTGCTGAGCACGTCGAAGGCCACATGGATTGTTCCGGCCTCGCTGACGGCGATGGACGGAGCATGGCGGGCGGGATAAGCGATGCCGACACTGCCGTTGCGGTCATGAACGAGATTGCGTTGCGCTGTGCTGCCCATACGCCAGCCATTGATCAACGGCGGATGCACGCTGCGGTCGAAGAGCAATTCCGTATGGAAAATGGAACCGTTTTCGATCCATGCCAGATGGAATTGATCCGCCGCCGTACCGGGCACAAGACCTTCCACCGACGCTGCTATGCTCGGGTAACGCGGCTGATCCACTGAGGTAGCGCGGCGCTGTCCCTGCACGAGGAGCTGATTATCCACAATGCGGTCCCAATCGCTGAGTACGGCGAAGCGCAGTTCATACGAGTCCTCCCACACCAGCATGACGAGGTCTTGCGGTTCGGGACTTGCAGGGTCCACAGGCAATGCGGCAATTGCCGGGGTGGCCAGGTCGGGCTGGCGCAGCGGAGCACTGTAGGCATGACCGGGAATTCCTCCGGCCACGCGCATGACTTCCACTTTACCATCGCAGACGTAGGAAATCCATGCATCGTGCTCGCCCACTGCGATGCTGGGACGCGTGGCATGGCGGAGTTCGTCGCTGATTGGAATCTCCGGCATCCAGGTATTGCCGCGATCATCGCTGCGCAGATACCAGATACGTCCGGCACTTTCATACACGGCATGATACATGCCATCGCGGGTGCGTGCCACTTTGCGCTGCGAGTTGCTCTTCGAGGGCGGCTCGCTGCCGATGCTCTGGCGATGTGCTTTCACCAGGGCGGAGAGAATTGCGGTATTGTTGAGGAAATTCACCGCGCGGGTATCATACTGCTCGGGATTGGCGAAGGCCGGATCGGTGCCGAGGTTGAGAGGTTCCTCGTACAGCTCGGTGTTGATGGCTTCCCAGCGCTCGAATACGTAATCACCCACATCCGGACGCGGCCACTTGTGCGTCAGCGTTTTTGCATCCCAGATTTTCGAGGCGCGGATGGAGTAGTGGGGGTACTTCTCCCTGTTCAAGTCAAAGTTCGTTAAGAAAATTCCACCATTAGACGAAGCTGTTGATTTTGGCTCGTACTGACGGAAAATTTTTGGCTGATGAAGGTTGAATTCATGTGATTTCGACGGATCAACAAACCATGGATCGCGGAAAGATGGGTAATCCGTCGTGACGACACTTCCACGCTCATGGTTCACGATTTGAAGTGTAGGGACGATTATTGATTGACTGGGAAAAAATCTGCAAATAATGTCTTGTTGTTCCTCGATAACGTAACTATCGAGTTGATGATCGTCTGTTCTATGGAGATCTCCGAAGTACCACCCTTCGAATTTTGATTCTGTATTAGGATGTGGGTTTATGTGCGCGCGAAGCGATAATGGATCACCGACCTGCTTGCTGAATCTCGTGCCGGAAATTGTTCCGATACTCGGGAAGTGGGTATAAAAATCCGGCCTGCAGAAGAAGTCGCTGTACCCACTCGAGCCGGTGACGTATACTGCGAAATCCTCAGGCATATACAACTGCTCAGCGAACCAGGCCAACAAGGTGGCGGTGGCGCGGATGGCGTAAGGCAGTGTATTGTCGCGAATATGCAGCATCATCGCTGTTTTATTCGCGTCGTAGTTGCAATCGCTCGGGAAGCGATAGGGTATGTCGTTGCGCAGCCGGGGAAGACCATTGACAGGACCCTGGCCATCGAAGTCGTCGGACGCAAAGGAAGCGGCCAGCTCGCGCATGCTGAAGAAGAGATGGTACAGCGGATCGCCGATGCCCTGCAAATCCAGCAGTCCCGACTGTATATTCTCCGCATTCCAATAGGCCCGGGTGGGAAGTTGCAGCCAGTTCTCGTAGCTGTCGGCATCCTCGACAGCGATGTGCAGCGTGCCCACAGCGGTGCTGTTTGTGATATACAGGTTGCCCATGTGAAGATCGCGATGCGTATGCGCGGGCACGCTCATGTCGGCGAGGAGATGGCAGGCGCGGCCAAGCATTTCCCAGACATAGCGCTGACGTTGCTCCTTGGTCAACACGAAGGTGGCGTTGATGCTTCTGCCGGGGATTTCGAGACGGCATTCGCCGGTGTTCATTAAATGTGCAAGCGAGGAGTAACGGATGGCCACTTCTTCCCAGGCATGCTGCTGTATGGGCAGGGTGGTATTCGAGGCACCCTTGTCGTAATAGTACACGGCGCCGGATTCCCACCATTTGTCGCGAATGGCGATTTCGCCATTCGGACGAAGGATGCGCTGGAATTTATCCCAGGCATTGTGCGGCGGCCGGATTGTGATGCTCTGATTCTCGGTATTGAGCACGGACAGCATCCAAGTACCTTCCAGACGGATGTTTTCCTTGAAAAGGTAATTGTTCGGCGCGAAGGGATCCCAGAAGTGGGCAGCGGTGGTGAGACCAGCGCGGAAATCGTCATTGTCTTTGATTTCGCCTTCCAGCGTCATGTAATACTGACCCGAAACACCGCTTTTGCGGCTGAGATCGATATCGGGCCACTGATCCTTGTTGGCGGTACCATAGCCGAAGACCGCATCCTCGCAATCTTCGCGCCAGGCGCCGGTCATGATGGTTTTTTCCTCCCACGGACGCGTGCCTGTGACGTGTTGCCCGATGTGCTTCTCCAGACGCTTGGACAGGCCGGGTTTTTCTCTCTGAAGCAATTGCCAGGCCTGATGCACGATGTACTGATGCATGTTCTGGCTGTGAAGAATGCGGGGTTCCTGCTGCGCCCGTGCTGGTGCTGTGTAGGCAAGGAGGCAGCACAGGAAGGTGAAGAGACAGAGTGATCGTTTCATAACTTCTCCCTTGGAAGTGATGTGAAATTCTCCCTGAGACCGAAGTCCCTGTTTATTTGCGGCGTTTCCCTCGAAAGATCAGTGAGCGCTGTTCCGGACCGTCACCCACGAAGGCGACGATATCTCCCTTGACGTCCATGCCGAAAGCTCTGAAGAATGATGAATATGTCGGCCCAATTTCCTTGAATGTGGAGCCATTGTAGTGGTGGAGTTGAAGTGGGAAGGTGAGAATGAAATAATCATTCATTCCGTTTGCTTCGAACGCCTTGACAAATGATTCAGTTGAGAATACGGCGTGGCGCTTATTTCCCCAGGTCTTGAAAACATCGTGTGCCGTGCTGAACATTATCGAGTCTCCACAATACAAGTGTGTTATTTTTTCGCCACTGAAGGCGCCGAGACGTTCGAAGACACCCACGCTGTTCATTTTGTATATCTCGCTGTATGTGCCATCCAAGGCTCTTACCCCTATTGCTACGTCGCCATTGCTCAATCCCCGGACGTCCGAAAAGTGACCGATGGGTGGGCTGAAGGGCCGGACATACCTACCTCTGTCCCAGAATGCAACCCCGTTGTCATTGCCGACAAAGACGCGGGTGTTCAGATCAGGGGAGATCCAAAGTCCATTTACTGACATTGGAAAACCTGCATTATACAGATCCACTAGATGGTATCTTAGGCCATCCCAGTAGCGGCCATTCCCGGCCATGAACCATACGTTCGAGCTGTTAACGGCGAACACCTTATCAAGCCCCGCGCAGCTTTGATATGCCGTATCAATTGCACGATGGAATGTCCACGTTTTTCCATTCCAGTGGGCGGAATTACTTCGTTTTGAATAATCGATCTGCCCATCATCCCCCATCTGATCGAACTGCCCCACCACCCAGATGTCGTTTTCGGAGACGATGCTCACATCGTTGATCATCCCGAAGGGCAATCCTATCGTATCCACTTCCCACACGAAGTCGTGGCTGGTGGTGTCGCGCTGAACGGGGGGAGGCGGATCGATGACGGGATCGGCAGGTGGAGTGTCGGTGCAGGCGGAGAAGAGCATGGTGACGAGTAGGATGGAGAGCAGGAGCAGGAACATGGCCACGTTGCTTTCGCCGCTGCCTATGCGGAAACGAAACTGAATATAGCGGTGACTGTACATTGCCGACCTCGTAGTGGTAATTGGCATCCCTGAAATCCCTGCCGGCGCCGGGAGCCCGTGCTCCCGGCAGCCGGTCGTTGAAACTCCCCACACCTGCGCGCATACGGAACCGGTGCCGCGGGCACCGACAGCTGCAGAGCCGTTCCCCGTTTTCACCTCTCCCTGAAGCGAATCGGCATTCTGTCCGCTTGTGCGTGTGATGTGAGGGAACATTGCTCCGCGACACCCTGCGGTCCGGCGCATGGAAGCATTGCCCCGGGAGCCGCGCACTACGCGCGGCATCGGGTTCCCTATCGTGCTCCAGTACGTCCGTGCGCCGGACTGCAGGTGTTCCCCTATCGCGGTCCCTTTCAAAGCAGGATCGCAGGCGACACGCGCATCGGTGAATGGCGGGAACTCCCTGCCGCCATTCCCGGTGCGTCTCCCATTCCGGTTATTCGTCGATTGTCTGTTGTCGCTTGCGATCATGCCTGTTCCATTTACACAGAAAAAGAATTCAACCAGACTTACTACAGAAATGAACTCGCTGCAATGGTACGCAATTCAAACCATGGAGTCAATACCCCATAAATGGGTATAACATTACAATTTTGTAATGTAAATCGGGAACTCGAAGGCTTGTGAAGCTATGTGCTTGTTTTTCTTGGACGGAAATAGGGAGAATGGGCGCGCGAATAGAGAGAAAAATCCCTACCGATGAGGAGAAAAAATTGCAAAAAATTCATCCCCGCTGAAGGTGGACGGGAAAGAGCGCCTCGATTTCATCGCGAGCTGCCCGCGTTGCTTTCTGAATCGAGGTTTGAGTGAGCACAGAAAAGGAGTGTGAGGAGCGGAAATGTGATCCCGTGGACCGATGCGCAGCGGGTGCGGATTTTGGCAAAAAGCCACGAGCGGGATGCCACGGGCGACGAGGCCGGTGCGTTCAGTCCCGAACGATGCGCACAGCCGCTTTGCGCAGGCGATTCATCACCGCATGACCAATACCTTCGTCGGGAAGGGCGGGGCAAAGAATGAGCGAGCAGCCAGCGGAGTCCAGGGCCCGCAGACCGGCGTAGATGTGTCGTGCGTATTCCACCGCTTCGCCACTGCCGAGGGAGTGGAAATGCGCAGCTCCGCTATCTGCATAGCTGTCGGGAGCCAGCAGACCCGTCACCACACCACGCGCTGCTTCCTCGCGCAGTGCGTCCGCGATGCGCTGGTGGAGATCAGCGAGGTCGTGCGCGAAGAGCACCAACTCGGCGTTCGGTGCGTAGTGCCGGTACTTCATACCGGGAGAGGCGGGACGATCAGGCACGTCTGTTGCGAAGTACACGCGCGCTTGCAGCACGTCCTCCAAGTCTTCGCGCGTGACGGTACCAGGCCGTAGGATAACGGGATCGCGGGTGGTGAGGTCGAGCACGGTGGATTCGATGCCCACCACGCAAGGGCCGCCATCGAGGACACAGGAGATGTATCCGTTCAGGTCCGCGTACACGCTGTCCGCGGTGGTGGGACTCACCGTGCCGGAAATATTGGCCGAGGGGGCGGCAACAGGCAATTCCAACAAACGCAGCAACTCGCGGGTGACCTTGTGGTCGGGTACGCGAAGCGCAACAGTATCGAGTCCCGCCGTGACAATGTCTGACACCGCCGCATTGTGGCGCACGATAAGCGTGAGTGGTCCTGGCCAGAACTCGCGCGCCAGCTCGGCGAAGCAGGGAGGAACTTCCTGCATCAATTCCATGGCCTGCCGCAGCGCTTCCACATGCACGATCAGGGGATTGTCCATGGGACGGCGCTTGACCTCGAACACGCGGCGTACCGCATCGTCCATCAGGGCGTTGGCGCCGAGTCCGTACACGGTTTCCGTGGGGAAGGCGACGAGTTCACCGCCGCGCAGCGCGGAGGCGGCGCGGGAGATGCTGGTGGCGCGCTCCTGGGGTGTGCCGGTGGGAAGAATGGTGGTCTGCATAATCATCGTCCAGAATCTAGAACCGCGAAAAGCGCGAAATCACGCGAAAGATTGTGACCGCGAAAAGCGCGAAACACGCGACAGATTGCGACCGCGAAAGGCGCGAAAACACGCGAAAGATTGTGACCGCGAAAGGCGCGAATGCACGCGAAAGATTGCGACCGCGAAAGGTGCGAAATCACGCGAAAGATTGCGACCGCGAAAAGCGCGAAAACACGCGAAAGATTGCGACCGCGAAAGTATTAGAACAGTTCCTCCTGTGCTGTGATGGATGCTGCGGGTCGCTTCGATATCCAGGGCTCGTAGAGTTCCTCCATGTACAGGGCGACGGCGCTGCGCAACAGCCCGGACATTTCACGCGATGTATGGGGAATGCCCTCCACGGCATCCGAGGCGAGCTGTGCCGCAACACGGGAAAAGGCCTTCGATACCACGAGGGCACGTACGATGCTCGGCTCGTCCCAACTGTCAATGTGAATGGCACAGTGCAGCGAATTGCCACCCACGAAGGTCATGCGCACGCCAATGTCGGCGGCGGCCAGAGCCAGGGCGTCCCAGCCGACGAATACGCGCACGAATATGTCTGTCAACAGGTAATGGTCGTCTTCGATGGCGAAATGCAATTCCTCGCGAAAGCCCTCTTTTAGCACACGCGAAGGCAGTGGCGCGATACGCTCGAAGAGCCGCAGCAGGCGCTGATCTTCGTACGCCTCAAAGCGCACTTTCTGCATGGTGCGGTCGAGTACTCGATAATACACTCCCGGCTCCGAGGCGAAAGGTTGCCAGCTTCCGTCGGTGATCAGTGCGGCTGAAGCCCGGGACAGGCGCGATATGGGTGTCTGCTGGTATCTCATGCGAGGGAAAGTATACGAAATTTTTCGGGATGGGCGTAGGGTGGAGAGGACGGGTATTCACCGCTCCCCGGCTGCGCTGGGCCGGGGCACGCGCGATGGACTTGATCCGAGGAAGTCGAGGGGCTATGTTGTTACCTTGTTCACGAGTCGTTCCTCATCCATGCACACAGCAGCCATACGGAGTTTTATCGCGCTGTATCCCGATGCCGGGGCACGCGGGCATATGGCCGCATACATTGCGGCTCTGGCGGAACGACTCCCGGCGGTGAAATGGGAAAAGGAGAGCCAGATTCATATCACGCTCAAATTTCTCGGTGACCAGGAAGCCGCCACACTCAACGCCATCGCGCGCGAGCTGGACGTGGCGTTACGCGGCAGCGGCATCGTGGAAGAAATGCTGGACCATGTCGGCGCCTTTCCCAATGCGCGCCGGCCGCGCATCATCTGGACAGGTTTCGCCACCCCTCCACAGCGCATCCTCGCATTGCAGCGCGCGGTGGAGGATGTGTGCGCGGCACATGGTATCATGCGCGACGACAAGCGCTTCACGCCGCATTTCACCATCGGTCGCGTGAAGGATAGCCGCGACGCGGGTGATTTGGAAAATGAACTTCGATTGGTTAGATTTATGTCTACCTCCGTAACGAGCCAGGCGGTACGTGTCATGGAGAGCACGTTGACTCCGCGCGGGGCAATTCACAAGGAACGCGCTTCCATCAATCTGCAACCCGGGGAATGACGCGGGGAATCATTCACAACACTGGAGAAAGCCATGTCCGACGACAAGGAAGGAAAATTGAAAGCACTCGATCTCGCCGTGCAGCAGATCGAGAAAAGTTTTGGCAAGGGTTCCATCATGCGCTGGGGAGACGGCGTGATCAATCAGGTGGAAGTAATTCCCACGGGTTCGATCTCCCTGGACTCCGCGCTGGGTATCGGCGGCGTGCCGCGTGGACGCATCATCGAGATATACGGACCGGAGTCCTCGGGTAAAACCACCGTCTGTCTGCACATCGTGTCCGAGGCGCAGCAGCGTGGAGGCATGGCTGCGTTTATCGACGCCGAGCATGCGCTGGATGTGGGCTACGCCCGTAAAATCGGCGTGGATGTGAACAATCTGCTGGTGTCGCAGCCGGAGAATGGCGAGCAGGCGCTGGAAATTTGTGAAACGTTGGTGCGCAGCAATGCCATCGACGTGATTATCATCGACTCCGTTGCCGCGCTGGTGCCGCGCGCCGAGATCGAAGGCGAAATGGGCGACCCCACCATGGGCACGCATGCGCGCCTGATGTCTCAGGCCTTGCGCAAACTGACGGCCGCCATCAGCAAGAGCAAAACCACGGTGATTTTCACCAACCAATTGCGCTCGAAAATCGGCATCATGTTCGGCAATCCCGAAACCACCACGGGCGGCAACGCGCTGAAATTCTACGCGTCCATCCGTCTCGACATTCGCCGCAAGGATGTGATCAAGGACACGGCCAATATCATCGGTAATCGTGTGCGTGTGAAAGTGGTGAAAAACAAAATGGCGCCGCCATTCAAAGAAACCGAGTTCGACATCCTATACAACGAAGGCATCAGCAAGATCGGCGATCTTCTGGATGTGGCCACGGAAATGAACGTGATACAGAAAAGCGGATCCTGGTTCTCCTACTCCGAGGAGCGCCTCGGTCAAGGACGCGATGCGGTGCGCAAGTATTTGAAGGAGACACCGGAACTGCTCAAGCGCATCGAAGATCAGGTGAAGCGCGAACTGGGCATCTCCGGCGTGGAAGCTGCCGCGGCTCAGGACGAGGAAAAGGTCCCCGAAGCAAGCGCGGGCGGCAAGAAGAAATAACAGCGGAGTACCCATGGGCATTCGTCCCCTCGCAATCGCGTTGTTCCTGGCCGCGGTATTGGCCTTCGGTTGCGACAACGAGTTTTCTCCCAAAACGACATTCGAACCCCGCATCGCGGTGTTCGCCGTACTGAATGCGGAGGCGGACATGCAGGTGGTCCGCCTCGCATGGTCCTACGACGGCACAATCAGCACCCCGCCGGTTCCGCTCACGCAGCGCGAGATCGATTCCGCCGTTGTGCGCATTCGCGAAGGCGGGACGATGTTCACCTTCCGCGACACGGTTCTGACGCTCGACGACGGGCGCAAGGAGCACTCGTGGATTTCGCGCGAATTGCGACCCAAAGCGGAGGTGGTGTACACGTTGTCCATCAGTATTCCCGGTCAGGAACCCATTACCGCTGAGCTGACCTCGCCGTCGCGTCCCTACTGCTCGGCCGAGCGCGTCGATGCGGACACGGGCCTGGGCTGGGTACGCGTGCACACGGGCCTGGTGGCTCCCCGGGTGCCGGCGGGCGGCTTTCACTTCCGCGCCTGGCTCGCCACCACGCATCGCATCAACGGGGTGGCGGTGACGCGGCGTGTGGAAGTGCCATTGCGCAAGGACCCGACGAGCGGATCGTGGGTGTATCCTGTTCCGCAGAAGGCATCGTACCTGGTTTTCGACAGCAACGTGCTCAAGGTTATCGCCGATTCGCTCAAGGCCTTTGGCGACAGCGTGATCACGGAACGGGTGTATGCGCGCTGTTATGTGATGGATCAGAAATTTTACAATTATTACAAGATCGTGCGGGGCTTCGACGATCCTGTGAGCATGCGCCTCGACGATCCGGACATTTCCTACATCAACGGGGGGCTGGGAGTGTTCGGTACGCTTCTCGCGGATTCTTCCAATTATCCGCTGTCCCGTTTCCTGAAATAATCGTATCCCGGAAGTTTTTCATGGCCGCGCGCATGGCGCGGCGGGTGCGGGCACGGGTTTTTCCATTTCGCCGAAATGCGGCCAATGCGTATGTTATAGATTCATGCTTTTCCTGTTGGAGAAGCCCGTCGCCGTATTGTCCACCCGAGGTTTCCGTGAAGCGTTCGTTCCTGTTCCCGCTTTTCCTCTTGATTCTGCCGTTCGTGCAGGCCTGCGACAACAGTTTTTCGCCCAAGGCCGAGTACGAGGATCGTGTTGTGGTGTTCTGTGTTTTGGACAGGGCAGCGCCGTTTCAGATCGTACGACTCGAGAAGACCTACGATGCCGAATTGACCAATCCCGACAAGCCCATCGGCAAAACGAGCATCGATTCGGCTGTGGTGATCGTGCGCACAGACGACGGGACGTTCCGTTTCAAAGACACGTTGCTCACTCAGGCGGATGGGTCGAAGAAGAAGGTTTGGATCAATCGGAACTTGGCCCCGCGTGAGGGCAAGCTGTACACGGTGACCGTGGATGTGCCGGGTTTCCCGCGACTGTCGGGAAACACGCTGGTGCCCAGCAGGGCGTACTTGCAGGTGAGCGGGGGCGAAACCGGTGTGCGTTTGAGTACGGTGACATCGGTGGCGTTTCCCGCAACGGCGTATCTTTTCCGTCTCTGGGTTGTGGGCACGAAGAACAACGGCGGGTCGCCGGTGGAATTTCGGCGTGAGGTCCCGGCGCGCTACAACAGCGACACGAAGCAATATGAATTCGGATCGCCTTCGCGACGCACGGTGGAGTTGATTCCTCTCGATAATCTCATGTACGCGCAGACGCAGCTCCGCGACATCGATGGAGTGATCGGTCAGGATGTGGTGATCACCGCGTACGGTATGGACCAGTATCTGTACAGCTATTTTCAACTGGTGCGCGGTTTCGACGATCCCACTTCGTATCGATTGGACAGGCCAGACGTGAGCAACATCACCAACGGCGCGGGGATTTTTGGATCAATGTTTCCCGATTCACTGCGCGTGCGTTACAACTCGCTCGTTCGCTGATCGCCTCATCTCGGGGGGATGATGCCGCAGATCACCGCATTGCTCCGGCAGAAAAAGGCACGGCACCGGGTGTCGGTGTTTCTGGACGGGGAGTTCGCCTTCGGGTTGTATGAGGAAACGGCGCTGCTGCATGCGTTGAAAAAGGGGATGGAGCTTTCCGGCGCAGTATTGGACGTGGTGCAACACAGTGACCGGCGCATACATGCCCGCTTCGTGGCCGAGCGCTATCTGTCCACGCGCATGCGTTCGGAGGGGGAATTGCGTAAACGACTGCAACGCGAGGAGCTTCCAGACGACGTTATCGACGAGACCATCGCCACGTTTCTCCGCGTGCAATTGATAGACGATGCCGCGTACGCGGCCGCGTGGATACGCGATCGTGGCAGGTTGAAGCCGCGTTCGACGGCATTGCTGCGGCGCGAGTTGCGCGCGCGCGGTGTCGCCGAGGGGATTATCGAGCAGGCGCTGCGTGAGGAGGAGCAGGACGATTCCTCGCTCGCACTGGAACTCGCACGCAACTGGCTGGAACGCCATGCTTCGTTGGACCGCGACAAGGCGCTGCGCAGGGTGATGGGATTCCTGCAGCGGCGGGGATTTTCAGTGAGCGTGGCGTACGAGGCGGTGCGGCGACTTTTCGGGGAGGATGCAGTTGCGGATTAGCGGAAATCGGGCGATATTACATGTCTGATGTCGAATGACATCGTTTGAATTTGGGCCAAGTCCTTCGCAATGATGCCCTACCCAACCCCGCCAGGTCCGGAAGGAAGCAACGGCCGGTAGAGGTTCATGTGACGGAGGGTAGCTTGGCCCTTTAGACCCCATGCAGTGGTGATAGCGCCGCGCATGGGGTCTAATGGTTTATGGATGGGGAGGAATCAGTAGAATGAAAATGCTGCGGTGATTGGATTATACGGATTCGACACGGTTTTAAAACCACGGATTTCGCAGATTATCCACAGATTAGCACAGATTATTCGTGGAAGTCCACAAGGATCCGAGCAGTAGCCGCAAGGAAAGCAATCCAACACCTGTTGTCGAAAGTGACGCGAAACACGCGTACATTGCCTGCTGGGACAGCGGTGGTGCGGGTTGACTCCCGGCTACTACCGTCAAACTTTACTCTTTACTCTTCACTCTTTACTCATCACCGCGCAGAAGCGCATGATGCAGGCAGCGACACTATTTTCAGAGCAGATTTCACACGGATTATCACAGATTATTCGTGGACGTCCGCAAGGATCCGAGCTGTAGCCGCAGGGGAAGCAATATAACCCCCCGCTGTCAGCAGCGACGCGAATCGGTGTACGTTGCCTGGGGCGGCGGAGCGAGTACGGGTTGGCTCGTGCGACGATCGCCAACGTTACTCCTCTCTCTTTACTCATGTGTTGCGGTCGGGCGTGCCGCGACTATTTCAGCAGCACGACGCGAAGATACTCCGTATGGTAGCGTGTGGACAGTGCGAGGATGTAAGTCCCGTCTTCGAGAGCGGTTGCGTCGAAGCGTGAACTATGCTGGCCCTCGTCGAGCACGCCGTCGACAAGCGTGGCCACACGGCGACCGAGGAGGTCGCGTGCTTCCAGCGTCACCTCGGCTTCGCCGTCGAGGCTGAAACGAATGAGCGTCGAAGGATTGAAGGGATTGGGTGATGCACTGACGAAGCGGGCACGCACGGTTCCAGCCGGAGGCGCGCCGAGTGCGCGTTCGCAAAAACCGCTCACGGTGAGTAGTCCACTGGCGGCGCGAGCCACCGTGCAAAAACGCTGTACATCTGGCGGAGATATGGAAATTTCGGATTTCGCGCTGAAGTCCGTTGGCATGGCTTCGAACGTGAGATTGAGCAGCGTGCCGGCGGTGGTGATTGCGGTACTGCCCGAAAGCAGGATGCGCGCGCCCTGGGCGGTGGGAGTGATCTGCGGTGAGAAACCCGTGCTCAACGTGGTGACCTCGGCATTGACCAGCGTGAGCAGCTGTGTATCAAAACCGACGGTGAAATCGAAGGTGGTCGGTGCCCGATCGATGCTGACGCGCGCAAGCTCCAGAGGAATGGTAATACGCTTTCCTCCGTCAACCACATAATCCCGCTCCATGGCAAGCGTGACGTAGGAAAACGTGCTGCTGTCGTAAGGCAGGGTGTAACGCGCGCTCCCCGAGGCGGTACCCACCGGTGTGGTGGCGCGCACTTCGACATTTACTTCATCGCCATTCCAGCAGTCGATGGGCGAGCGATAACGCAGTTCGCAGATGCCTGTGCTGATCAAGGCGAGATTGATTTCTCCGTAGATTTGATCGAGATCCGAGGCATTGGGAGCGTTGAAATATTTACCACCCGTCTGCTGAGCCAACGTGCGCATGTTGGCCTCGTCCAGATCGGCGCCCAGTCCGATGGTGTACACAATGGCGCCCGCGTTGATGGCCGCCGTGATCGCCTCTGAAGATGTGGAATTGGAATTCGTATCCTGTCCGTCGGTGAGCACGATCATGACTTTCTTTTTCGTGCGATTGCGGATGAGATTCGAGCCCGTGACCACGGCGTCCCACAAGGCAGTACCGCCCACCACGCTGAGCTGGTCGATTTTGCTCTTCAGCAACACCCAATCATTGGTCCAGGGTTGATTGTAGTAGGTGTTGTCGCTGAAACTCAGCAAGGCCGACTCGTCCTCGGGTGCGAGTCGATCCACGAAGGATTTGGCGGCGCGACGTGCATCGACGATGGCGTTGGTCCCCCAGGGGAAGCCCCCCATGCTGCGGCTCACATCGATGACGAGCAGTACGGAAACGGGTCCACGCGCGATGGTGTCCTGGCAGTACCCACCATCGATGGGCAGCACCGTACCATTCTCAAAAATGGTGAAATCGGCCAGACGCAGGTTGCGCACCGCATTTTCCCCATCCAGCACGCGCAGGTGCAGGAGAACTTCGGGGAAATTGGTCGTTTTTAACGAATCGATGAGCACGCGCAATTGCGCCGGGGCCGGTGTCTGCGCCAGGGCGAGCACCAACATTGAAAGCAGCAGCGTACGGAGTTTCATTTCGCTACACAATTGTGAGAATGCGTGCATGATACGGCAAATCGGAAACAGGCGCAAGCGAAAAACCAGTGGCGCGGGTCGGAAATCGAGTAACACCGTATATTGCGTGACAGGAGGTGTCATGAAGCACATTCCATTTATCGTTCTGCTGTGCGGTCTCTGCGCAGCGACCGTGTCGGCGCAGAACGCGGGTTCGCTGGTCGTCGGACGGAGTGGCATGGTGGTATCGGCGAGCGAGGAGGCCACGCGCGCCGGCATCGCGGTGCTGAACCATGGTGGCAATGCGGTGGATGCGGCGGTGGCGGTGTGCTTCACGCTGGCGGTCACCTACCCCTCCGCCGGGAATATCGGCGGCGGATCCTACATCCTTCTGCGCATGGCGGATGGCCGCAGTACCGCCATCGATGCACGCGAGACTGCGCCAGGGGCCGCGCGTCGCGGTATGTATCTCGAAGCGCAGGGGAAGGTGTTGCCCGAGGCCTCGCTGTATGGTCCGCGCGCCGCCGGTGTGCCGGGTAGCGTCGACGGGCTGCTCGTGGCGCTGGAGCGCTACGGGAGCTTGCCGCGCGATGCTGTGATGAAGCGTGCGATACAGTTGGCGAAGAAGGGTTTTCCCATCCATGCACGCCTGGCACGGCAGTTCACCATGCAGCGTGAGCAGTTCCAGCGCTATCCCTCCACGGAGAAGATATTCGCCACGAAAAAACGCTGGCGCGCGCGGGACCGCTGGAAGCAGCCCGAACTCGCCGCCACGCTGGAGCGCATTCGCCGCGACGGCCGCGACGGCTTTTACGCGGGCGAAACCGCCCTGCGCATAGAAGAGGCGATGCGTCGCGACGGGGGAGTGATGACGGCGAAGGATTTGCAGAGCTATCACTGTGTGGAGCGGCGCCCGTTGCGGGGACGTTGGCGGGAGTATGATATTCTCGGTATGCCGCCGTCGAGTTCCGGTGGCGTGGCGCTGTTGCAAATGCTGGGCGTACTGGAATGTCTGAAGCCCGGCGAACATCCCTCCGTTTCGGCTTCCAGCGCGCATGCGATGATAGAGGCCATGCGGCGGGCCTTCGCGGATCGCGCGGCCTTTCTCGGTGATCCGGATTATGTGCGCGTGCCGGTGGATTCGCTGCTCTCGCCCACGACCATCGCTACGCTGTGCGCCTCCGTGCAGCCGGAGCGCGCCACACCCAGCGGGCTGCTGCACAAGGAATTGCAGCCCCTGCGCGAGGGTGATCACACCACGCATATCGTGGTGCTCGATGGCAAAGGAAATGCCGTCTCCATTACCACCACGCTGAACAGCAGTTACGGTTCGATGTATGTGGTGCCGGGCACGGGGATATTGCTGAACAATGAAATGGATGATTTCGCCGTCAAGCCGGGAAGACCGAATCAATTCGGTTTGCTCGGCAGCGAGGCCAACAGTATCGTGCCGGGAAAACGCATGCTGAGTTCGATGACGCCGACCATCGTGATGCGCAACGGCAGTCCCGTGCTGTTGACCGGGAGTCCCGGCGGTTCCCGCATTATCACATCGGTTCTGCAGACCGTGCTGAATGTTTTACAGCACGGTATGCGGCTCGACAGCGCCATAGCCATGCCGCGCATCCATCATCAATGGTATCCCGAGCATGTGGAATATGAGCAGGGCGCCTTGCGCGAGGACGTGCTCGAACAGCTGCGTGCACGCGGACACAATGTGCGGGAGTGCGCGGAATTCGGTCGTGTGGAAGGAATATATTTCGACGCGGCGAGCGGCATCATGCAGGGCTGCAGCGACCGCCGCGGCTACGGCCACGCGCAGGCGGTGGGGCAGCATTCGAGGGTGCGTCGTAAACGATGACGATAAGGACATGTTGCTGCGAAGGTTACACGCGGTTGATACGGATCGCCAAAGATGACCATATGCTGGAAATCGGTGCCTTATGACGGATTCTGCATGAGATACTTGACATTCGTACAGAGCGATGTTACATTGGGCCCAGTAGCCTAAATAGAGGATGAACCACGCCGATGTTTTAACGGTTCTATTGCTGTCCGTGGAAACGAGGAGATGAAGGAAGTTTGAATATAGCAGGCAGACCGACCTCGCCGGGTTTGTATTTATCGCTTGAGAAAGATGGACACCACATCAGGGCATATCGTCTGAAATGACGAGGAGAGTCGAACGCTTTGATCTTCAGTGAGAGAATTCCCGTAACTCGTGTGTTGGCACACACACACACACACACACAATAGGAACGACCTTCTTTCAACGTGTGTGGCAGCAAGTGGTGGCGTATCCTCTTTTGTCAATCTGGTAAGGTCGATCGGTACGAAGGGTTCGAGGAAGCTAACCGTCGGATGTACTAATGTTGATCGGGGAGCAGATTCGTTTGAGAATGCCGATGTGTGTCGAACTCCACCATCTCGCTCTGGATGGACGCAGTTCCACCATTATCGATGCCGGTTGGTTGCGCGCGGGGCAGTATTTCATTGCGCTTCGCACAACGAGTGGCGCTGTTTCGCTGAAAAGCTTCATCAAACTGTAACCCCCAACACGCCATGCCGGTCGCGTAGCGCGGCCGGCATGGCGCATATATCAGGAGCGCTGTGATGAGATACCGTATGATAGTGTCGGCCCTGTTGTTCGTTGTGTGTCATGCCGCCGCGCAGGAGCATGTGCGCATCGGTTTGGTTGCGGACCAGAGCAGTTTTTATGCGGAAATTACCGCCTTGGGGGTAAGCACGGATGGTGGCCTGCTCGCGGCCGCCGGGGATGGTGGGGATATACTGATACGCGATCTGCGGCGGAACCGTGAACTGCGCCTCGTGAATGTCTCGGCATTGCACGAGAACATGGGAGATGTGGATGAATTAGCGGTCCAGGATTCGCTGCTCGCCGTGCTGGATGCCTATAGTCAGTATGTGGTGTACAACTTTCGGGCGGGCACGGTGCTCTGCGGCGGCGAACTGCCGAATAAGTACGGAGGCGAACTGCGCTTTTCGCCGGACGGGAGCTTGCTGTATCTGGCGGGCGACTATGCGGCGGATGACCAGTACTCACTACGCGTGCTCGACATAGCCACGCTGGCGTACACGGACGTGTCCGCTCCCTGGCGCGTGATCGCGCTGACGCAGCGGGGGGACAACATGTGCGCGGTGACGGGCAACGGCGAGGTGCTGAACTTCAACGCGCAGGGACAACTGACAGGTGTGGACGCGTATGTGCTGCCCCGCAGCGCGGTGGTGGTGGACGCGAGTTATGGTTCGGATTACGATGCCTTCGCCTTTCTGCTCAATGGTCAGGGTGTGGCGTGGTATGCGCGCGGCAACACTGGGGCTCCGGTGTACAGGGAGACGGGACTCAATGGGGAGGATTTCGTTTGCTCGCCCGACGGGCGCTCTTGCGTGGTGGCAACGTACCCCGCGCTGATTCTCTACCGCTTCGACCTTCGCCGCGAGGAGCGTCGGCAGGTGTGGATGGGCGACAAGTGGCAGTTACGGTATTTGGCCCCGAATGGTGTGGTTTGGATAGGGGAGAACAGGGTGGTGAATGTGTCGTCGATGGAGGACCTCGCCACGCGTTCTATGCTGTTGATCGCCGGGCGCAGCCGGGGCGTGTTGGACGAAGCGGGGACGGAGCATGTGTATGTGATGCGGGATCTGTATTTCGAAAATCGGTTGACGGTGACGAAGGTATCGGTCCCCGACGGCCGCATACTCACGGATGCGACGGTATTCGGGGACAGTATTGTCGACGCGTGCTCGGGTGGCGCGCGCGCGACGATGTTGCTGCTGAGCCGGGGAGGCGGCGTATATCGCTGGAGTGGAGACGAGCGCGACGGGTTGCTACGCGAATGCAGCTTGCCAGCGGGATACACGCGCCTGGAATACATGCCGGGCGAGCAGGCATTGATAGTCGCTGGTGGCGGGTCGCTCGGCAAGTACACGCTGTCGCCTTTCGCCGAAGTGTATCGCAGGGAGTGGGACGGCAATCCCGTGGATATCATGTACGAGGCCAACAGGCGTTATGCCGTGCTGTACAATCATGCCGCCGGAGGCGGTTGGGGAGCCGCGATCTGCGATGTTCGCGATGGGCAGGTGTATCAGGATTATAGGGATTTTCCGCGTATGTTTGCCTATTTCGAGTTGGATTCGCTCCTTTATACAGTGAACGAGTCATCGGGGTTTTCGCTAATCAATCCTGTAAAGCCACCAAACGAGTGGTATCGACATCTGACATCACATTCTCCGATTAGAGCAACATCCATCACTTCCATGAATCGAGGTCGTGATGTATTGGTTACACGTGCAGACAGTTCGGTTATGTACTACCGAGTATCTCTTGTCGATACGGTATTCCAGAATTGGGAAGCGGAACTCCTTACGAGTTGTGAACTACCTGTGAAGTATCGATACATGCATTGGGACAAGCTCCGCATGCAGGTCAAGGGTGAGAAATACCCGCTGTGCTTCAACA
>OFEK01000159.1_pt1 | contig 95806 bp, 104 predicted proteins | sample 1521131 | NCBI WGS metagenome assembly OFEK01 (sample SAMN05720209, study PRJEB24109) | activated sludge metagenome | isolation source: Anaerobic digester | place: China | collected 2015-12-16 | reverse complement strand
AAAAACAAACGATTCAATAACGCACAAAACATGAGAAATCCGAAGGAAAATACATCTTTCAAAAAGAAAAATCTAAGACCCTATAAATATTATTCTTTAAATTCTGAAGATATAAAAACATCATATAACGTCATAGGTACCATAGAAGGCATTTCTGATAAAGAAATCATCATCTGTGCAGATCTTGATACAGTACAGGATTATCTTGTTGGAAATTATACTGCTGGTGCTAATGACGATGCAACTGGACTGGCAATTCTCATAGGTTTGGCGCAAAAATACAAAAATAAAAAACCCTTTTACACTATTAAACTTATTGGCTTCGGTGCCAGTGAAGATAGTTTTACATTTCCACTCATAACTCCCAAAAGAAGCCACTTATCTCCTGATGCCTATTATCAAATAGTTTATCTTCCCTATCTTGTTGGAGCACGCCAATACATACTTACCAATCAGGAATCTGTTAATAAAACCATTACAGTTATCAGTCTAGAAGCCGTTGGTATAGGAGACCCCTGTGTGGTGTCTAAAGATTATTATGCCGAAAATGATCAGTTCTTTGTTGATTTTCTAGTTTTGAACGCTCGATTTCATGGGATAAATGCTCAAAAAATCGATTTTTTCGCCAGTAAAAGTTCTGACGGCAGGGAGGGTGCTATTAGTCATGTTTATCTGCCTTTTTCCATTGCCCAAATCCCCTCTACATTCATTACATGCATGCAGAATCCTAACCTAACTTCCGGAGTCCACAACTCTGATACAGAAATTCCAGGATACCTATCAATTAATGACAATTACGAGAATCTTTTAAAAAATAATAAGGATAAAGAATCACTCCAAAAACAACTTGAAACTGTGCTTTATATGGTATATGACAGTATAAACTCAATAACTCTTTATAATCAATTCAGAACAGTAATTTAAAATAATTGATATTACATAAATAATAGAAGTATTAAAATAAGGGGGTTTAGGATGGAAATAAAAAATATTTTATGTACTTTATTAACAGGAATGCTTATTTTTTTAATGTTAAGTGTGGTTTATGCTGATTCAGGGCCAAACATAGAATCCAATCAAGCCAGAGCCATCGCACAAGACTACCTAAATTCTCATAATTTGCCCTATACTGCCTTAAACCCAAATATTGAAACTGATTGGAAAGCCAAGGTAAAAGTTATCAAAACCGGAGAAGTGGAATGGGTGCTGTACGGTGAAGCTAAACAGGATGCCATGGAGGAAACAGGCAAATATGAGATGATAATGGATGCCTGGTTTGTGCATGTACAGGATAAAAATGGCAACAGTATGGGTATCATCTACGTGAATCCGGAAAGTGGAAAGATAATCAGTGTTGATCTGAAAGGAACATCAAGTGGGGATTCAACTGATGGTGACCTGACTTACAAGGGAGATGGAAGTGGAAATGAGAATGGAGATGAAAATTCTGGAGGAGTCTTAGGGTCGATTCAGAACTTTATTAACGGAATAGTATCATTCTTCCAGCAAATATGGACATCAATCTTTGGAGGAAATTAGGTCGATATTAATTAAATTGGGGGGAGTTAAATGAAATGGGTAGTATTGATAATTTTTATCTTGATAATTGCTTCATCCGGATGTACAAACTCAAATAACAACCAAAATACGACCACAGAATTGAATAGAACTGATTCTGGAAGTGGATCAGGGATTGAATCAAGTGAGGATAGTAGTTCTAGTGGATCAATTGAATCTGGCGAAGGAACTCTTATTGACTCAGGTAAGACTGTTGGACCTGATAAAGGATTGGTGAGTGGTGAATACTACGAGTGGGAAACCTACAAAATAAATGAGAATAAGTTAGTGAGATATAGTAATTATCAAAATGCTGATGGAAAGATAGTTAAACAAACAACTACTTACGAGAAAGCTCCAAATGATCCTGCTCAACTAATCCAGATAACAATAATCCCAAAAGCATCTGGTACGAGCAGTTGGCAACACCAAACATCAAATCAAGGCTATGAAACTGTATTAGAATGGTATTGGGCAAGTAGAGGTTCAGGATTTGGTGCACCCAGTCATTAATGGAATGATTTGGATGGGGTAAATTAAGTATTATATACTTATACTGCAGAGTTTATGCTACGTTTCTTTACCAATATTAGAACTGATTGGAGTTCTCAAACAAACCCCTATTTGATCTAAAACGCATCGAATGGTGTTTATGGAACTGAAACATTTTCAGGAAGTTTTCCACTGGATTTGTATTCAGTTAATACCTTAACAAATGTTCTCAGCAGCATTTCTGGTGAAAGATCGTTTGCACCACCTTCATACACCCCAATATAGTTAGGAACCTTATTATTTTGATCCATCCATTTGTAAGTACGATCTGCCATGTCCAAGTATTCATTTTTGGCAATTTTCGCTGAATTAACAGTTCCAGATGGGTTATCCGCTTTTTGGATAGTTTTTATAGGCACATTACCTTTCTCGCCATTGTTTACCATTACAATTCCCTTGGCAAATATATAGAGACACTGGTTCATGGTAAGGTTAACACCTTTAAATTGTATGCTTTTGATGGTACCAGTTGATTTTGACGTGTCATATGCCAGATTAGGAACTTCCGATACGGGAATACCCGTGCTTTCAGAAATTAAGGTGTCATTATTTGTAGTATTTGTACATCCTGAACAAAAAATAATCAATACAATAATTACTATTCCAGGAAAGAATAAACTTTTCATCTTAACTATCCCCCATTAATATAGATATTCTTGTGTTAACTTAATATTAAATCTATAGAATTACAACCTTTTAATAAGACACTTAAAACGAAACCCAAAAACATACAAACTCCTGGAAACATAATATATTATAAAAGGGTTATTCTTAGAATAAAAAAAATAGCTCTCATAAAATTGTTTTTAACTTCTAATAGAAATTTCTAAACCACAAAACATAATTAACATCAAATCGATGAAAATAAGACTAATCAGACCATAAGGGTTAAATAAATTTGAAATTACAGAAATTAATAATTATAAAAGTAGTGGGGGAATTTATTTAATGTCATTTTTAGGCTTAATTATTAAAAATCCATTCCGTAATAAGACCCGTACAGCACTGGCAGTGGTAGGTATTGCTATTGGTATTGCCACCATTGTGGCCCTGGGGATCATAACCGACGGACTGAAATCATCTACAGAGGAAACCTTAAAAGCAGGTGGGGCTGATTTCACTGTAGTGGAAGCCAATGTATCAGATATGTTCCTCAGTAAGGTAGATGAAAACTATGTGGCTAAAATTAAACAAATAAAAGGCGTGGATGATGCTGTGGGTATCCTGACGGCAATACAACCAGTAGGGAATAATCCGTACTTTGTGGTTATTGGCATAGAACCTAGCAAACTATCCCTAAGTGAGATAAAAATCACATCAGGCAAGACATTTTCTTCATCTACTGCCCAGGAAGTAATAATTGGCAAGGTTGCATCCACAAAACTCAACAAAACCGTTGGAGACACAATAATTCTTGGTAAAACAGATTATAAAATTGTGGGAGTGTTTGAAACTGGCGACTTGCAACAGGATGGTGGTACCTACATGTCTCTTGAGAATGTTCAGGAAATTGAGGAAAAAAAGGACAGAGTAACCATGATCTATGCCAAGATCAAAAAAGATGCCAATGTAGATGAGGTTACACAGTCCATTGAAAGCAAATATGGGAAGGACATTACCACCATATCATCACTGGAAGATTTGCAAAGCATTGATCAGGGTTTGAACACTATTGACACTGCTTCATGGGCCATTTCATTATTAGCTATAGTAATTGGGGGAATTGGTGTGATAAATACTATGATCATGTCCGTTTACGAACGAACTAGAGAGATTGGGGTTCTGAAAGCAGTGGGATGGAAAGATAGGAGGATTTTATCCATGATACTGGGAGAATCCATAGTTCTGACCATTGTAGCTGGGGTGGTGGGCATCATCATGGGTTTGGTTGCTATCCAAGTACTCTTAGCTCTGGGGATGAGTGGATTCATACAACCAGTTTATTCTCCTGAAGTGTTCATTCGGGGTTTGGGTGTAGCTCTGATAGTAGGTCTTATTGGAGGTTTCTACCCGGCTTACCGTGCCAGCCGCTTACCACCAACAGAGGCGTTGCGCTATGAGTGATGAAAAAATTGTGGAGATTAAAAATCTCAGAAAAAGCTTTGATAATGGGAAAATAACTGCATTAAACGGTGTAGAACTGCAGATCAGGAAAGGTGAATTCATTTCCATTATTGGACCATCTGGATCTGGGAAATCAACTCTTCTTAATATGATAGGGGCACTGGATCGGCCAGATGAAGGTGATGTTAGTGTCGCAGGGTACAACTTAACCGAAAAGAGGGATTTAAGTGAGTTTCGTTCCAGGGAGATTGGTTTTATTTTCCAGCTACATAATCTAATTCCAAATCTTAGCGTGGTAGAGAACGTGGAGATACCCATGTTTGAAAGGAGCATGTCTGGTAAAGATATGCGAAAACGTGCTTTGAAACTTCTTGAATATATGAACTTAGAAGATAAGATTGACCGGAAACCAACTGAACTTTCGGGTGGTGAGAGGCAGAGGGTTGCAATTGCCCGTGCTCTGGCCAATGAACCTTCCATTATCTTGGCAGATGAACCAACTGGATCACTGGACTCCAAAAATGGTCAGATGATCCTTAAACTCCTTGAAGACTTGCATGAAAAGGAAAATGTCACGTTGATCATGGTCACTCATGATCTGAATGTGGCATCCCTGGCAGAAAGAACCATTGAAGTTCTTGATGGAAAAATAAAGACATAATATAAATTTATTTTTAAATAGATTTTTTTATTTTAAAAATACATTAACAAAAGAACATCCAATGGCTATAATGGTCCTTTATCTGGATGACCTTCCCTCATCCCCATACCTGCCTCTTTTTCCAGAGAACCAGGTTTGAAAAACATTTTAACCAGATTCTGGGCGTGTTCTCTGGCACGGTGGTCTGCCAGAAACTTCAAATCCTTCTCATCAACGCCTTCATCTTCATGGACAAAAACTTCCAGAATGTGAGTGTTTGTCATTAACTGTGCCTTTATAAGTCCAGTTGATGCTTCATGGGCACATGTTTTATCTATCTTTTCTGGACCAGGCATTCCCATGGCCATTACCACTTCACAGCCTTCTTCTTCAATGAGCTTTTTACAGGCCACAGGAAGGTCCTTTACTCCTGGAACCGTCCTCCTGATTATTTTATTATTGCCCACATGTTGTTTTATCTCATCTATGGCTGCAGAGGCCATATCGTAACGGGCGAAAGTAGTATCGCAGATTCCGATTTTCATGTTATCACTCAAAAAAATTATGCTAATTTCTACATCTTCTGTCTTCTTTGCATATAGTCTTGTTATTGACTTTATATGAATATTTTGTAAATATGTTAACTCCATGGGATTTCTAAATGGAGTATAACTCTAAATAATCTAAAATTGGTTTTGATAACTTTAATAAATCTTATTATATATAAAACCAAAAATATGATTAATATGTTTACTTAAAGGGGGATGTTATTGTTGAAAGAATATGTAATGCTATTATTGAGTCTTTGCCTGATAATCGCTGCTTCCGGATGTACCATACATGGTTGGGGTTCTGGAAATTTGACTAATGAAACCAAAGATGTTAATGGAGTCAAACAAGTTTCACTTGATGGAATGGGTACTATTGTGCTAAAACAGGGAGATGAGGAATCTCTGACCATTGAAGCTGAAGATAATATCATGCCCCATATCCAGAGCAAAGTAGAAGGTGATAAGCTTTCCATCAGCTATGATACCAACACTCCCACTCCGACCAAAGATATTAAGTTTTACTTAACTGTTAAAGACATAAATTCAATCATTATCTCAGGGGCAGGAAAGATAGAATCAGAGGGTTTCAAAACCAAAACCATGAGCATAAGTATGGATGGTGCTGGAAATGGTGATCTGGCCGGTCTTACACTGGAAAAACTCACAGTTAACATTGCTGGAGCTGGGAAGATGATTTTGGCCGGCAAATGCACTGAACAAACCATAACCATAAGTGGGGCTGGAAATTATGATGCCAAGGATCTGGTAACCGAAACCACCACTATTAACATCGATGGAGCTGGCAAAGGAACAGTAAACGTTGAAAAGGTGCTTAATGCAATAATAAGCGGTGCTGGGAACCTTAACTATCTAGGCAGCCCTCAGGTGAATCAACAGGTTAGTGGCGGAGGTTCAGTAAAACAGACAACCTCTTAAATCCTATTTTTTTTTAAATTATTTCCAATAAAATTAAGACTCCAATAAAAATATAAAAAGAGGGTTAATTAACCCTATATTCCAAATGATTTCTTTAAAAGTTCAACATTAACGTATCCTGCACGGAATAATTCACCAGTGGTTAAATCGTTGATAACAACTTCGGCAGGTGCGAACATTCCCTTATCGATTTGGAAGAAATCGAAGTTTGCTTCTTTGAAAACATCGTAGAATGGTTTTCCATATCCATCTGCAGCAGAGGATGGTAAATTCTTAGCCAGTGCCTTAATGTCATCTTTAGTTTCTGATTCAATATAGTAATAGGTTCTACCACCGAAAAGAACAGCATCGTTGGTTTTTCCCATGGCTTTAAGACTATCTGGATCAACAGGAGCTATTGGTGCAATACCTGCAGCATGTTTAACCTTGTTAACATCAAAGTGAAGTGCTTCCAGCATTTTGTAGGTTCCGTTTTCTACTACTCTACCAGCTATTTGTATTGAACCAACCAGGGATGATGTAGGGGCTACGAGTGTGTAAACATTCTCAGGCTTAACTTTGCACTCCTGAGCAATGTATTCTATGACATCCTCCCCAGGGAGCTGGTCGGCTTCCAGGGTGAGAATAGCAAGGTCTGCTTCGTCCATGTAGCCGATTTCTTCATAGGTTTCTTCGGGTTTCAGGGCCAGGGCTCGTGCAGGGCCAGAACCAAGGGCGAAAAAGTCACCGACACTTACTGACCATCCTGCTTTCTGTGATCCCAGGGTTGAGATTGCTGGTTGGTGTGTTTTTATCTTCACTGAGGGTAGGGCGAAGCTTTCAGATAGGTCTCCAGGAATGGATATTCCCACTTCAGCCAACCCACCAAGACAAACTTTTGTGTAGAGTTCTCCTGCTTTGAAACTTCCAGTTACGTTGACTCCTGCATCGATAACTGTGGATCCATTTTTCAACTTGTGAACTGCAATATTAAGGTCGTCTGCATTTTCAATCATTAAATCTACTGTTTTTTTAGCTTCCAAATTGACGCTTACCATCTGATCATCTCCATGAAAGTAAGATAACATATTATTCATTGGATAATAGTTAAATTATCCAATACAAAATATTTGCATTAAGTTCTTTTAATTTTTCAGGATTTTTAAGTTTTTTTATTTGCTGATGCCAAACAGGTTTTCAATAGGGTTTATTCCGCGGGCTTCCTCAAAATTAACCTCATAAATATGGGCACTGATGGAATGTATGGTTAGGTTACCCACTTCCACTCCAACCTCTTGGGCTACGTACTGGGAAAGCCGTGTTAGGCCAACAGCATTGGGGAACCATGCCCCATAAATATCGTGAGAACGCCAGAGGCCTGTGGTTTGAAGTTTACCATCCCTGATCTTGAAATCTACTAATATCATGCACGGTACTTCTTCTTGTTTGGTGTCGATTGGAGGATCCCATGTGACAGATATGGCCCTCCGGGATTCACTACAATTTTTTAGACGTCTTATTGCTTCAGCTATCTGGTCTATGTCTTGGAAATGTTTCCGGAGGCGGTTTCCATAGGTGTATACAAATCCCTTTTTATCATTACTTAGGAATTGTTCGGCATAAATCTCGAGTTTTTCACCACTCCAGAAGTAACCTGGGGGAATATCCAGTTTAAGTGGGTTATCCACGGAAACCACAGTATTGCGAAGCTCGATGGTTAATGAACCTCTTTCATCTTTAATCTGGGAACCTTCCTTCATGATCTTTTTAACTAGTGTTTCCCATCCTTTCTTTATTGTAGGGGCTTCGATTAGGATAGCCATTTTACTGCCTCCGTCATGTTTGTCAGTTTTTGATAAGCCACCTTCCGAGGCAGCATTCGCATTCCACAGTCCGGGTCAACAATCATTTTTTCCGCTCCAATGAGTTCTATTCCTTTTTTTAGAAGTTCGAGAATTTCCTCTGGACTTTCCACTTTATCGGTTTTGGTGTCCACAGATCCAAAACCAATTATCTTTTCAAGATCAGTGTTTTCCAGAACTTCAAGATTTCTCTTTATACCTGCAAATTCACAGTCAATAATATCCACTGGAAATTTCATTAATTTTCCAAAAATCTGGGTCACATCACCACAAACGTGCATGGCCAGGGGAACTTTTAGGCCTTTAATAGTGATTTTTATGGCCTCAAGAGCCTTTGAGATGTCGGCCATTCCCGTGGAAAGGTAAGGTTCATCAATCTGTATCATGGATGCACCAGCACCTTCCAAATATTTAGCCTCCTTATTTAGGGCATGTGCCATATCAATGATTGCCTTATCCCTATTTTCCAAATCATAGAATCCCTCCATACGCGAAGATAAAACAAGAGTAGTGGGACCAGTTATGACTCCTTTAACCCCCCTAGCATCTTTCCTTATTTTTCCTCCTTCTAGGATCCTGGCACCTGCCCGGTAATCCTTGGATAGGTTGTTTGCAGTTTTAAGTGCGGTTTTAAGATCATCTGCACCTATGGAGTAGTTGAGGGGGAGTATTTTCCCTTTTATTTTAGAAGTTCCCTCTTCCCAGGCCATTCCAGTTATTTGGCTGGAGAAGATTTCAATCATATCGCCCCGAACCTGTCCGGCGGTGATTATGTTAATACCTGCTGAGATCTGCTCTTTTACAGCAAATTCAACTGCCGATTGGTAGGGATCGTAACTCCCTAAAAGAGATGAAATCTTTGAAGCAAATGACACTGGTTCGATGGGTGGAGATGGATAACTTCCAATTACAGTGGTTAACATTGACAAACCTCTTATAATGGTCCTTTATTGGTGGTACATCTTTCTGCATAGATTAATAGTTATGTAACACATCTGTCATTATTTACTTTTTAAGATATAGTTTAAGGTTAGTATTACCGATATACTCTTAAACCTATAATATTTTTTTACTTTTTTTAAACTTTTTAGTTATATCTTGAATAATGATTAAATAATATTCTGTATTGTCAAAGAAGTAAAAGATTGATAAGGAATGGATGGAGTTGAATGATGAAATGATAAATTTCAAAAAGGTGAATAAATATGAAAACCAATGGACTGGAACTGATCACTTATCCATTATATATTCTCTAAATTAAAGTAGTATAATAATAATATTATGATATGATATACATTATTGACAAAAATTGGGAGTTCGTTGAAAATGGAGAAAATGGAAATCATTGGTTTAGTGGGCATCTTAGTTTTGGTAGTTGCTATGTCGGGATGTACAAATTATGAACTTTTAACATACAGTGATGGTGTAATAAGCTTTGATTACCCGGATACATTTAAAAATGCGCCATCTCCAGAAAATATTACCAATGGAAGTGCTAACTGGGAAGAAATTGCATATCTTCAAAACGATAATGATGTTAGGATACAGGTTGCAAAAAATCCAAAAATCTGGTCAAATTATGAGGCAAAAACTGCCAATGAACAATCTATTAAAGAAACTGGTGAAGTAATAGAATCCACTGATGATATAAACGATAACGCAGTCTACATGGATATACTTGTTTATACTTTCGATGATCCTGATGGTAGGGGCAAAATATTATATTACGAAATGTACTTCAGTGGCAATAAAACTGTCTACATTGTGACAGTTTATGGACTAGAATCTAAGAGGGATGAAATATATGCGGTTGCAGATACCATCTCTGATTCAATTGATAATGGGGGTAATGAATAACTCCCACATTTTATTTTCGGAAGGAATGTAGCTAAAATAGTTCAATAGTCACTAAACAATTAACAGTACCCACTAATCTATACCAACAGCCCTTATCTTCTCCCTTTCTTCAAGGGGCACTGGTATTTCCACTGTTGCTGATCCATAGCAGGGTTTAGTGTAGGGGAGCATTATAGTGCCCTTATCATCGTTTATACCTATGGGTACAGGAGGTACACCAATAATACGAGCTCCTACTATTTTTTCTCCAGGCTTTACATGAACCACTTCCGGAGCATTCTCTTCTATGAAACGGGCGCAGTCCTTGAAACCTGACCGGGTCATGTGAATTTCATAGTTTTCAGATTCCCGGAGGTAAGTTTCAAGACAAAACATTAAGAATCATCCTCATCATCATTTTTCTCATTTAACCCTTCTTTATTTAGTTTATCCAGCGTTCTATCCAGCCGTACCCTTAATGGTGTGGGGTTGTGATAGGCTCTAGCTGAAACAATTTCAGCATCTGTATTTTCTTTTACAGAATTCTCAAAGTACTCCAGTTTTTCCGGGTCTCGGTGAAACACCAATGCCAGACTCTTGGTATTGAGGATGTGATAAAACGTCACAAAATAACTTACTGCAGCATCTTTGTACACAAATCCTAAAAGTAAATCATAATCACCCTCTGCAAGCTCATCCAGACAAGTTTCGATGTCGATCTTATCCTGGACGTAGTGTTGGTCCGGGTCTGATACTTCCAGCAGTTTTTTGGCCGAGGGCGTGCTGGCCATAGTAACCTTGTATCCCATGCCTGTCAATTTGTTGGCCGCATAAACGGCTAAAGGTGTTTGAGATGGTGATTCAGGACATCCTAACAATATAATTGCTTTTTTCACAAGTATCCCCCAATTAAATTATTTAGTGCATCATTATGAAATTTCTTTTTGTTTGTAAATCATTTTTTAAGGGTGACTATGTGACCAACGATCAGTGCACCTAATATAATAAATGTGAGAAGGGCAGTTCCATTTATGGAACGATTCATCAGGAACAGCCCCATGGTTGCCTGGGTAATGAAAGCAGTTAAAGAACCTATGAGCAGTGCTTCCCTACCCAAACAGCTTTTATCTCCGTTTTCTCTTTTTTTCCTGTATTTTCTGAGGATGGTAAACCCTAAATACATGACAAAAATGCACCATCCCAGTAAAAAGATCAAGAAAAGATATCCAAAGTCGAATGCCATACCAAATATGCCAGGTAACATATAATCTATAACATCCTTCTTGGTAACCAATATTCCATAAAAAAGAGGGAAGGGTAAACCGAACAAGGTTACTAATGCCATTGGCAACGAGATATATCCATCAGATCCTCCCTGACAAGCATCCTGCCAATAACAGGAACCTAATTGATGTCCAGTTAGGGTTGCATTCTGTATTACCATTTTTATGCTGGGTACTGAAAAATTTTCTATACGAGAAATTCTTAGTAATGGACTCAGTATGCTCATTTCAAGAACTCTAGAGAATAATTCCAGAGATCCAAAACCAATAATCGCCGCAACAACCACTAAAGTGATTCTTTTTACTGTAAAAACCGATTTCTGGCGAAAAGATTTGGAGATAATGAAAAATCCTATGAAAAGCCCCAATAACCATAATAAGAGAAATGACCTGTGCATTAAACCTCCAGCTATGGTTATGAAAACTATAATCCCGTACATGTATATTTTTAAACTACGTGTGTTAATCCCAGACTCTTTCATAATAGGTAAAGCCGCCATAATAGTTACAACAGCCAGAAGAGCCAGTGGGCCGTAAGGATGGGTGAATTCTGAGTGTGTGAAACCGGGAATGAATAAAAATAGAGCGTCAACTCCAAACATCAAGGCAAATCCTGCCGAAACAATCATAGCCACCAGAAGAACAAGGTTCAAAGAAAGGGGACCCAGGTTCAACAAAAAGAAAATCGCTATTTGGATTATTACTGCAACCTCAATAATATACTGCAGGTGATTCTGAGCAATTAAAGCCATTTATATTAATCCTCCAATTTGGATTCTAGTAATGCAAAATTCAAACTATAAAAACATTTTAACCCATAAAAAGCTTTTTAAAATTTGCTATTTTTACTTTGCACATTTATCTGCTTTATTAAATGAATTAATAAGATTTTATTCCGTAAATAGAGTAAGGGTATTTTTATGTTTTATATATTTTTATAGAATACCTCTTTAAAAGCTTTGTGAAATTTGATAAATTAACAATATAAAGTAGATAGATAAGGAACTTTGCCCAGTCTGAAGCATCATTAAGTTTAAATACCTCAAAATATAAGTGCTATAAAGGGCTGGTAGCTCAGGTTGGTAGAGCGTCGCCTTGGCATGGCGGAGGCCCCGGGTTCAAATCCCGGCCAGTCCACTACTAAATCACTAATTTTTCAGTAATTTTCCATAATATTCCATATAAACAACATTTTTCTAGTATAATAACTGGGTAAAATTAAAAAACAATTATAGAATCATGAAAGTTATTGGTGAAATAAAATTAAAAAACTTGGAATAATTGTATTTTTTTACTTGTTTGCTGCTTCATAAATATTATCAATTATAATACTAAACAGATCATCATTAGATAGTTCCTGAGGCTTGTGATGATCACTTAGAAGCTCTTTAGCCATATCTACAATTTCATCTGGATGTGTTGAACGTTTCATAAGGCCTTTTTGTATGTAGTAAGCATCGACTGATAATAATTTACCAGGATAGCATGAAATCACTGGAGTTCCCAGAAGGGCGGCTTCCCTGTTCATGGTCCCTCCAGCCCCTATAACAAGGTCACACGCCTTCATGAGACTGAAAGTATCCACCGGAGGTTTGATCAAAGTGATCTGATCATCATCTTCAAATATCTGTTGCTGTTCCCTGAAGCGGGGTATAACCAGAATATTTGCCTGATCCTCCAGAGCTTCCACAATTGGTGATAGTACAGTTGTACGGCAATCCGCATCAAGATATGAAGCTAATGATGGTTCAGGCCTCATGAGGATGGTTTTTTTCTTTTTAAGATCTAATTTGAGATCCTCAAATATATGGGGATTATACTGGAAATCCACTAAATGAGTTAACTCTGATGTGCCATTGTAAGGTAAGAGATAATCAGGATCAGCACCACATCGAACCACACTTTCAGGTTTAATTACAGCTGGGAGAATAACTCTTTCACAGAGGGGTAATGTAAGTTTATTTGCAGCTATGGCGTGTTCATTATCAAGGATATAAACACTGGGGATCTTGAGACCATAAGTAATACGGGGAAGTTCAATTGAATGCTTTGATACTGCGACATCTGGCTTTTCACGGCTAATGATCTGAGAAAGCTCATATGCTCTCTGTGTGCTGCGGATTAGCTTTTCTTCAAGACTAACTCCATGCCATCCCACGAGATTGTAGTTGATGTTAAATAGATCAAGTAGTCGGTGCACATCCCCAAATCTGCGGGCAGTGATAAAAACTTCTTCACCTTCATTTTCTAGATAGCTTATTATGCTTTTAAAAAACCGTACATGGGGGGCATTAACAATGTCGATCCATATCTTCAACTCATCACCATCTCATTTGTTCCATAATTAGTTTTACCTCTTTTGGAACTAATAAATTAATGTGTTCACTAAATTATTCAATTTGAAGGTTTTTTCTCGTTTTTGTTTACAGTTTCTGTGATAATTAATAATCATTTATGAAACCATCAATTGCCAGGGTAACCTCATCAAAACCTGTTCCAGTCTTAAGACTAGTTTTAATAACCTGAACGTCAGGATTTATCTCTTTCACATCATTAACCATCTTATCAGAATCAGCTCCCACTGCGTCTGCAAGGTCTACCTTATTTATAACCACCAGGTCGGCATCCTGGAAGATCAATGGATGTTTCTCCACAGTGTCATCTCCCTCGGTGACACTGATAACCACCATACGCATGTGACTGCCCAGATCAAAATCCACTGGACAGATCAAGTTGCCCACATTTTCAATAAAAAGGATATCAATTTCGTCCAGGGGAAGATCATGTAGAGCGTGTTCCACCAAGTGAGCATCTAAATGGCATTCTTTACCAGTATTCAATCCCACCACAGGCACGTCATGGTTTTCAAATCTCCCAGCATCATATTTGCTGATTACATCACCGGCAATAACACCGATTTTATAGTTCATGGCATCAATTAAGGCTTCAATAAGGGATGTTTTACCGGAACCTATGGCTCCCACTACATCCACTGAAAAAACATGGTTTTTGTCAAATAATCTCTGATTTTTACGGGCCAGTTTACGGTTAGCCACCATTATATCATGTTGTACTTCCACTTCTGCAATCTTATGCATCCTCATCACTCTTTTCGATTTTAATTTTTTTAACAGCACATTCCTTACCGGTTAGGGTTTCCACATCTCTCCCCCCACACTGAGGACATAATACTATAGCCAAATAATGATCAGAATCATCGGTATTAGCTAGTCCAGTGTATTGGCAGTTTCGACAGTTTATCTCAACTGGTACGTCCTCAATAATGATTTTAGCATTTTCAAGGAGTGTGCCTTCTGCCAGAACATCTAATAAGAATGTTAATTGCTCAGGATTGAGCATAGTCAGCATACCTATTTCTATTGTAACTTCCACTATTTCTTCTGCATTATTTTTCTTTGCAGCATCCAGTACTGTGTCAACTATGGCCTGGGCCATGGATAATTCATGCATTAAGCTACCTCTCTAGGCTTGTATTTAACCTATGTTATGGGAAGCTTATTAATAAAGTTAACAAATAATAAAAAGTGAAAGTAAAAATCTGGCAGCTTCTTCCACTGTCATTAAGTGCCCTGGAAGTTGAATTAAGCCATTAGTAATCTTCAGTAATATTTTAATTAATTTATGGTGATTTTGATGATAATAGGAGGATCTTCTTCCCAGAAACTCGCAGCAAGCATTGCCAGAGAGATGGATGACATACTTTGCCCCCTTGAAAGTAGAAAATTTCCTGATGGAGAACGCTACATTAGGATAAAAGGTGATATTGACGAGGGGGTGGTGGTGGTGCAGTCCACTGGTTATCCTCAGGATGAAAATCTTATTGAACTATTTTTAATCCTGAAAACAATCCGCAAAATGGGTATTAAAAAAATTAGGACTGTAATACCCTACTTTGGTTACGGTAGACAGGAAAAAAGTTTTAATCATGGCGAAGCAATCTCTGCAGAGGTTGTATCTCAACTAATACAAGAATCAGGAGCTAGTGAAATTTACAGTATAAACCTCCATGAAGAGAGCATATGTAATCTTTTCAACATCCCAGCATATAATTTGTCTGCTATGCCGGCCATAGCCAGTTTCATAGGAGAAAATGTTGAGGATCCTGTAATTCTAGCCCCTGATAAAGGTGCATTAGGTTTTGCACATGAAATATCAAATATTTTAAACTGTGAATCTGATTATTTGGAGAAAATACGCTTATCCCCCAATAAGGTCGAGACTAAACCAAAAAATCTTGATGTTGACAATAGGGAGGTAGTCATCATTGATGATATTATCAGCACAGGAGGAACCATTGTCAATGCTTGCAGTATTCTAAAGGAACATGGAGCTAGCAGGATTATGGTGAGTTGTGTGCATCCTGTGTTGGTTGAGGACGCACTCTTAAAGATATTTGCAGCCGGAGCAGATGAAGTGGTGAGCACCGACACCCTCAAATCAGAAGTAAGTACTGTTTCAGTGGCAAGTGTAGTTGCTGATGCCTTAAAAAAAAGTTTTTAACTTTAGATAAATAACTTAACATAAACATAACTTAAAAAAATTAACAAAAACCCCATTAGAGTGAGATAATTGACAAATTGGACTCCTGTTATTATTGGTATTATTCTAACCGTGATTATTGGTTTATTAGGCATATTCATACCTTTTTTAGAGATTTTAGCCCCAATAATTGGCGGCCTTATAGCAGCATACATGACTGGTGGGGATTATAAAGACGGTGCAGTTATTGGCGGGATAACAGGCGTTTTTGGCGGTGCTATCCTGGGTGGTGTTCTACTAGGAGCATTCACTGCCGTTATTGGTGGTGTAGCTTTAGGATCTACTATTGGCCTTATACTTGGAATTATTGGTGGAATTATCGGAATATTAATTAAAGGATAATAATTTTAAAAATGAAAAAAGGGAGGAATAAAAAAATGGTTAACTGGACGACGGTTACTGTTGGTTTTGTGGTGACAATTGTCTTAGAAATAATTGGCCTTCTTTTCAAACCAGTAGATATGGAAGTGGCGACCTTTATAAGTTTATTCGCACCCCTAATAGGGGGTTTAATCGCAGCATACTGGGCTGGAGGCACGTTTAAAGATGGTGCCGTTAACGGAGGCCTGGCAGGGGGTTTGGGCTCTCTTATCATAGCCATAATTTCTGTCCAGGGAAGTTTAGCCATCATTGCTCAAAATGCCATTTTCAGCTTTGTTATTAGTGCAATAGCAGGGATTATTGGTGGCTTGATCGGAGTACTGGCTAAAGGTAATCACAAAGAAAAAGAAGAAAATATGAAAGAAGAAACTTCCAAGGAAGAATAAGTTTATTCTGGACAAAAATGTGAACCCGAATAATTGGATGAAGAAACAAGTTATTCATGAAAGGTAGAATACATAAAGACTGTTTTTCCATAAAATATAGATTGACTATTAATCTCAAAATATCCTAAAAAAAATTATTAAATGGAAAAAAAATTTTTCCATTTTTCCTGTTATTTCACATCTTTTTATTAGCTGGTTCCAGATTTACTCTTAATCCTTTTATCCCTTTTCTTCGAAGGGCATCGCTTATGTCCTGTGCATTTTTTGCAGGTAGCTCAACAAAGGAAAACTTATCCAGAACATCAATACGACCAATGCTGGATGATGAAAGTCCTGAAACATCCCCAATAGCTCTCACTATATCTTTGGCTTTGATTTTTTGCTTTCTACCCACATTTATGAAGAATCTAACCATTCCTGGCTGGGCGCCGGTGTCTCCAAAGTCAGAACCTGCTATTTGCATTGAATCATCCTTAGTACCAGTGTATAATTTAAGTAGAGCAGCAGCAATTTCTAATGAACTGTAGTCTTCTTTCATTAATCTTTCCACCAGACTAATTTCCCTGTGCAAATCACTGGTATTCATCTCTTTTTTCAACCGCTCCAGGAAAATATCCCTTTTTACTTCTTCAACTTCACTGAGAGACGGAATTTTCTGTTGCTCTATACGGACCCTGGTGTACCTCTGAATATCCCTTAACTGGTATATTTCCTTTCCAGACACAAAAGTAAATGCTTGCCCAGTTTTACCTGCGCGGCCAGTTCTCCCTATCCTGTGAACGTAATATTCTTCATTGTTTGGCACATCGTAATTGAATACTGCTTCTACATCATCCACATCTATTCCTCTGGCTGCAACATCAGTAGCAACCAAAATTTCAATTTGGCCCTTCCTGAACTTACCCATGACCCGGTCACGTTGGTTCTGACTCATATCACCATGAAGTCCGTCAGCAAAGTATCCCCTGGTTTGTAAGTGATTTACGAGACGATCAACTCTTCTTTTAGTATTGCAAAACACAAGAGCAAGTTTTAGATTGTGCATGTCTGTTAGGCGAGTTAATAAATCAAGCTTCATTTGTTCCTTGACTTCGAAGTATACTTGATGTATTTCAGGAACTGTGATTTCCTGATGGGCTACTTTCAGCATTTCAGGATTGTTCTGGTATTTTCGAGTTAAACCCAGGATCACTGGAGACATTGTAGCAGAAAAAAGTAACATCTGCCTCTGTTCTGGTATTTGTTCCAGGACGAATTCTATATCATCTCGGAAACCCATATCCAGCATTTCATCTGCTTCATCTAAGATGATCATCTTCACCTGATCCATCTTAAGAGTTCGTCGGTGAATATGGTCCATTACACGGCCAGGAGTACCGATGATGATCTGAACTCCTCTTTTAAGGGCCTTGATTTGTCTTTCAATTGGTTGTCCACCGTAAACCGGTAACACCGAGGTTTTTTTATACTTTGATAATTTTTTGATTTCTTCAGCCACTTGAATGGCTAGTTCTCTTGTTGGACAGAGAATAATTGCCTGAACACTCCTATTGGAAGTATCAAGCTTCTCTAAAACTGGAATCCCAAATGCCGCTGTTTTTCCAGTTCCTGTTTGTGCCTGTCCAATAACATCCTTACCCTCTAATATATGGGGTAATGCAAGTGATTGTATTGGGGTTGCTTCTTCAAATCCCATGTCTCTTATTGCATGTTTCATTTCATGGGATAAATTCAAATCTTCAAATAATAAACTTTCCATGGTATCTTCCTTATTTTTAATTAGAGTTATAAACTCGTTTATATCGATAATTTAGTAAGTAAAATCAGGCCCAATCCAATTATAACGCTAGGATTAAAATTCTAAAAAATAGCTGAGATAATCAAAAAAATCCATATTTACTTTTTCTTATGAATATTGTTGTAGTTCACTGCTTTTATAGTAATGGTTTTAAAAATTTAATTTAATCTTTCATAAAATGGAAAAATCACTCTTAATAGTTTTTATAAAAAGTGATCATATAAATCTTAAAAAATTTAAAGAAAAATGAAATCAACCCAAAAAAATTAATGGGTTGCAGGTTTTTGCAGTATTCCCTTTGGCACCATATCTGTGATCTTCTGCATCTTGTCCAAGAGGCTTTTTTTGCCCTTTCCAACAAGAGCATGTTCTAGAACATCACTCAGAGTTTCTACTGGTACGATCTCAATCTTTTTACGGTAGTGATCCTCTATTAAAACATCATCCATGTTGGATTTAGGAATCAAAACTTTTCTTATTCCCGCATCAGCAGCTGCTTCAATTTTAGCAGTGACTCCTCCTACTGGTAGCACTTCACCACGAATACTTAAAGATCCTGTGAGAGCTACTGACTGGTCAATGGGTATATTTTCAAGGGCAGATATCACAGCAGTGGCAACTGATACACTGGCACTGTCTCCTTCAACTCCTTCGTGTGATTGCACGAACTGAATGTGAATGTCATAAGTGGATATGTCGGTTCCAGTGTGCTTTTTAATCAGAGCACTGACGTTTTGCACTGCTTCCTTAGCAATCTCTCCCAGTTTACCTGTGGCAATAATTTTACCCGCATCTTTAATATGTGCTGGGGCTGCTTCGGCTGCAATTGGCATTATAATACCACTACCGAAATGACCACCGATGATGGCTAATCCGTTAACCTTTCCGACTTCACCACCCTCAGATTTGAATATACTATAACGTTTTTTCTGGATAATATATCGGTCAGCGATTTGTTGTTCCAATGTTCGAGCCAATTTTTTAGCACTCAAAACGTGTTCTATCGTAACTACATCTGCCTTTTCACCTTTGGCTATGTCACCGGCTGCTCTTACCAAACCACCCAAATCCCTTAATTTAAGTGTCAATGCCTCTTTTTTCCCGGCCCTACGCTGGGCTTCATGAATGATCTCAGCAACGGCTTCACGGCTGAAGTGAGGTATGCGGCCATCTTTTTTAACTTCTTGAGCCACAAATTGTACCAGTTTGTCCCGGTTTTCAGTGGTGTCTTTCATGGTGTCTTTCATGAAAACTTCATAACCATAACCTCTTATCCTGCTTCGTAGTGCAGGGTGCATTCCCTCCAAAACATGCAGGTTTCCGGAAGCTACCAAAACGAAATCACAGGGTACTTCCTGTGAACGAACCATAGCTCCACTGCTGGTTTCACTTTGGCCGGTTATCTGGTATTTTTTCTCTTGCATGGCAGTTAAGAGTTCCTGTTGGGTTTTCATCTTCAAAGACCCGATTTCGTCAACATAAAGAACTCCTTTGTTGGCTCGGTGAATCATACCTGGCTCCACCCTTTCGTGGGCAGGTGTTCCCAGTCCACCAGATTGGTAAGGGTCGTGCCTTACATCACCTAAAAGAGCCCCTGCATGAGCCCCTGTTGCATCGACAAATGGGGCCATATTCTTCCTATCGTTGTTTATAAGAAGTTTAGGAACCATCACCGTACTGCGGGGTTTCATTTGTAACATCACAAATAATACTATTGCCGCAGCAATGACAGCTAGAAAGTACTCTTTCATCCAAAAACCAATAATCAGGATCAGACTGATTATGACAATCATGAACATGTTTTTACGTTCTTCTTGTCCTTTAGCCTTAATTTTGTAGTTAGTTATTACATTCCTTCCTTCTCCAGCAGGCATCACTCCAATGAGTGGGTTGTGATTATCTTCCATGTTGGGATATACTAATATGTCCTGAAGTTCCTCAGGGGGGAGCAGTTCGGCCATTCCTTTGGCCAACATGGATTTACCAACACCAGGTTCTCCAATTAAAAGAACATTACGGCGTTGTTTGGCTGCTTTTTTAACAGTTTCCACTGCCTCTTTTTGACCAATGATCTGATCAATAATTTTATCAGGGACCTCAATATCTCCTGAAGTTTTGTAACTGCGAATTTTGAGTGTTTCATCAGGTGAAACCTCAGAATTTGGGTTATTATTTGCCATAGGCTTTTTTAACCTCCATAATTTTAGATTTATAAAAAATCAACGTGTTTTTATAATAGAATATACTCTAATTACTATAGTAAAACTTGTATATGAACATTTGCTTTAGTATTTTTATTAAGATTTAAGATAAGTTAGAGTGTTATAATAATAGATCTAATAATAGTTGTGCATTATAGTGACAGAATTTAAATTTAATTAACAGGTTTAATAATCTTATGGATGAATTTAAATTAGTTTATCCCTGATTAGAATTGATAATAAAAGTGTGAAAAAATGGCGCCTTCCCAGAAAAATAAATGCATCATGGTCCAAGGAACTGCTTCCAATGCCGGGAAAAGTGTATTAGTAGCCGCCCTCTGCCGGATCTTCTCCCAGAGAGGATATCGGGTTGCTCCCTTCAAATCCCAGAATATGTCTCTCAACTCATTCACAACCCAGGAAAACAGGGAGATCGCCATAGCCCAAGTGCTTCAGGCTGAAGCTGCGGGGGTGGAACCTCATCATAATATGAACCCTGTTCTCCTCAAACCCAAAGAGGATTTTACTTCACAAGTCATAGTGCATGGAAAACCTGCTGGGGATATGAATTTTTATCATTACCAACATCACTTCCGGGGAAATGCACTCAAGGCCATTGAAACATCTTTAGATGCTCTAAAAAAGGATTATGATATTATAGTTATGGAGGGGGCGGGTTCACCTGCTGAGATAAACATGATGGATGTGGATCTGGCCAACATGCAAATCGCGCGCTTGGCTGATGCTGACGTGCTTTTAGTGGCTGACATTGACAAAGGCGGAGTTTTCGCCTCCATTGCAGGTACTTTTCAGCTTTTACCCCCTGAAGACAGGCAGAGAATTAAGGGCATCATTATTAACAAATTCAGAGGGAATCTTGATATCTTGATGCCGGGAATCCGTCAAATTGAAGAAATTGTGGGAGTGCCGGTTTTGGGGGTTTTACCCTATGATCAGGACCTGAAACTTCCTGAAGAAGATTCAGCCTCACTTTCCGAACGTAAATATCATAGTAATGGGAAGATTACTGTGGGAGTGATGAGACTTCCCAGAATTTCCAATTTCACTGACATTGACCCCCTAGAATATGAAAAAGATATGGGAGTTAAACTTATTGAAATTGGGGATGATATTGGAAATATAGATGCCCTTATAATCCCGGGAACGCGGAACAGCATTAGTGACATGGTAGCCCTTGATAAATCTGGTTATAGTCAGGAAATACAAGAATTTGCCAATGAAATACCTGTCATTGGTATCTGTGGGGGGTATCAAATGCTGGGAAAGAAGATCATTGACAAATCCCTTAAAGAATCAAATATAGGCAGTATTGAAGGTATGGGAATTTTGGATATTAAAACCAGCTTTGGAGAATTTGAAAAAGTTATCTACCAGAGTCAGGGAACTCTTATGGGTAATGGAATGTTTGAAGATATCAGGGGAGAGATATTAAATGGTTACGAACTCCATGAAGGTGTTTCCAGGGTAGGGGAATCAAAACCCCTTCTGAAAGTTCTGAAAGGTTGTGGGAACTATCCTAAATCAGGTTATGACGGTGCTCAGGAAGGTTTGACTGCAGGTACCTATTTCCATGGGATATTCCATAATTTCGTTTTCCGCAGATCCTTCACGGATTATTTAAGGAAAAATAACGGACTTGAACCATTAGGATATGACCATGATGAATTCACAGAGTTAAAAAAGTTTTCAATTCAACGTTTATCTGACCTGGTGGAAAATAATCTTGATATAAATCTTTTAGAAGAAGTTCTTCATTTTAATATCTAAGTCTCTGATCATTTTTGAATATTGTATCATTGATTTTATTGAGAGTTTTTTCCAAAAATGGGTGAAAAAAAGTAGAAAAATGATAATAATTATTTTATAATCTTGGTAGTGATTTTGATTTGACCTATTAAACTCGTTTATTTATATAAAAACAGAAGTAACTTTCTTAACTGCACTTGTTTTAACCAGTACGGATATCTTTTCATTTTTTTCCAGGACCCAATCATCCTGAGGGATGCGCATCTCGCCATTCTGATGAATCGCCGCAATGATGTAGTCATCAGTAGGGCTAAGATCACCAACACACTTCCCGACAACTCTTGAATTTTGGATACTTATGTCCAGAAGTTCTGCATTTCCCTTGCCTACCACAATTAAATCAGCAATCTTAGGTCGGTTAATAAGCTTTTCAAGGTAACCTGCGGCTGTAAGTTCCGGGCTGATAACATCATGTATTCCAACTTTTTTAAAGGCTTCCTCATGATCAGGGTTGCTTAGCCTGGCAATGATCTTTGGTACATTATATTCCTTTACTAAAATGCATGAAAGGAGATTGGCCTCATCACAACCAGTTGCAGCCACAAAAACATCAGCATCAGCTATGTTAGCCTCTTCCAGGGTTTTGATATCAGTACCATTCCCACAGATTACTAAAGCATCTAAATCTACTGCTGCAGTGCCGCATAGCCCATTTTTGCATTCGATGAGAGTTACGTCATTTCCAGACGCCACCAAGTAATTAGCCAGAGTTAAACCGACTCTTCCAGCACCCATTATAACAACATACATTTAAACACCCAAACAAATTATTGATTAAACTATTTTTCATCTATTTTAATAACATTTAAAGCAATAATAACGATTATTTCCACATTCTTCACATAATTTGTATTGATAGATTATATCTATAATATAAAGTTTGCGGGATAAAAAAAGTTGTATAATCATATTTCTTTTTAAAAGAATTAATCCAATCATGGAAAACCTAAACATATAAATAAGATGAACAGAAAAATCACGGTATGCGGCGTTAGTCCAGCCTGGTTAAGACACTGGCCTGCCACGCCAGCGACCCGGGTTCAAATCCCGGACGCCGCATCGCGGCTGTAGTCTAGTCTGGTTAGGACTTGGGCCTTCCAAGCCTACGACCCGGGTTCAAATCCCGGCAGCCGCATTACTCATCATGGTAATTTATTCTTCAGATAAATTGAAATCACTTATTATTACTGATTTTAAAAAAGATGATTATTTCTTACTTAATAATATTTAGAGTTTTATTAAAATGAAAAATTAGATTATAAAAATTAAATCTGTTTTTTATATATTAATCATAGTTAAAGGTTTCAAGCAGGTACTAATAATTCTGCGGCAACCATTCGACATATATCCGTCTTTGTGATTACCCCAACAGGTTTACCATCTGATAATACTAATAAACCCGAAATATCAGCCCTTAACATGAGATTAGCCGCATCTTCGATTCCTTCATCAGCAGAGATGGTGATAACTTCTTTGGACATTATATCTGTAATTTGCAGGGAAACTGCATCTTTAGCAGAAGGTTTAATGGTTCCAAGGACTCCTATCAGATCCGAATAGGAAACAACACCTAAAGGTTCTCCTCCTTCATCCATAACAAAAAGTCTTCTGACCCCTTCTTTGTACATTTTTTGAAAAGCTTCTGCTGGACGAGTATTTGGAGTAATGGTTATAACACCCTGGTTCATAGCATCTTTAACTATCATTTTTTCACCCATATATGATCATCATTGAACAATTACATTGTTAATTATGCCATCACATCACTAGTATAATTTTAGTTTAAATGAATTGATTTTTTCGGAGGAATCAATTATCATTTTTTGTCCAAAAATTTTTTAATAAAATTTATCTAATAGAAAATGAATTAAAAACTTCTAAAAATGTTTTAATACTGCTAAAAACATCATATTGAGCCCTTAAGAAGTGATAATGCCAAGGTTTATATATTAAGATTTTTATACTAGATCAAAAATTGTTCATATTCTATGTCCAAAAATTGTTGCCCATAGGCAATATTCGATTTTTTCTGCAACATTTAAATACTATAAAACAGTAATATAATATTAAAAATATATGGAGGGAACAACTTGATGAGAATAAGCATGTCGCTACCAAAAAAGTTGTTAAATGAGTTCGACGAAGTATTAAAAGACAGAGGATATCAATCAAGATCTAAAGGTATCAGAGATGCACTTAAAGATTACATTGTCCGCTATCAGTGGATGAAAGAAATGGAAGGTGACCGAATAGGTATCATTGCCGTTATATACGACCACCACTACACCGGAGTTATGGAAGACCTTACGGACATCCAGCACGACTTCCGAGAATACATTAACGCAGTTATGCACGTCCACATGACAGAAAAATACTGTCTAGAAGTAATAGTAGTTAAAGGAGACGTTAAATACATCCGAGGCCTAACAGAAAAGATAATGAGGCTTAAAGGCGTTGAACACGTTAAATTAACCAGTACTGCCAGCGGACAAAAGTGATAAGAATAATTTATTTAAATTTATGAAAACAGGATGAAAATCCCATCCTATCAACAAAACTTGCTATCAGATACCCAACGACTGACAGCGTTTTATGAAGCCATAAACGAAAAATCAAGAGGTATCGTCTACGATTTAGGGACTGGTTCCGGAGTATTTAGCTCATGGGCCTCCCCTTTAGCTAGTTTTGTGTATGCAGTAGAAAAGGATCACCCTACAGCTAAATTTGCCCAAAAAAATCTTAAATCGTTTAAAAACATTACCATAAAAATAAACGATGCAAGAAATATTACTTTTAATGAGAAAGCAGACTTGATAATCTGTGAAATGATGGACACTGCTCTTATTGATGAAGAACAGGTCCCAGTCCTTAATTCTGTCCGAAAATACCTTAAAAAAAATGGGGATATTATTCCTTGTGCTGTTTTTAATGGATTAGAAGCAATTTATCTCAAAAATAACCACCCCATTTATCAAGAGGACGAATTTGCACAGTATGAATTGAGAAGTAAGCTTCTCATCTATGATACAATTGATTTTAAGAAACACATTAAAGAGAATGTTAAATACCAGATCACTATTCCCATTAACACTGCGGGCACAGTTTCAGGGATAAAGATCACCACTTTCACGCTTTTAACACCCCAACTCATCTGTGGCCCAACACCAATGCTAAACCCACCTCTTCTAATTCCAACCAACCAATTAAATATGAAAAAGGGAGAGAATATTATAGTAAACCTAGAATATACAATGGGAGGTGGATTAGATACCCTTAGAGCATCAATTAAAAGATTTCCTTAAAGACCATCATAAAGTAGTAATACTGGGTATTGGGAATGATATGAGAGGGGATGATGGAGTAGGATCTGTTCTGGCCCAGGAACTATCAAAAAGGTTCATTGAAACAGCTAATATTACAGTTTTTGATGGAAAAACCGTGCCGGAAAATTTCACTGGCGCCATAAGAGAAGAACATCCCAGCCATATAATTCTGCTGGATGCCGTTGAAATGAACAAAAAACCAGGACACATTAAAGTAATTGCCAAAGAACAAATCGCAAACTACAACATATCCACACATGCCATGCCCTTATCTTTCTTAATTAAATATCTGGAATCAACATGCCCGGCAGAACTGATTATTCTGGGAATACAACCCAAAAATATGAACTTAGTTAATGAATTATCAGTTGAAGTTCAAAAAAGCATGAATCTAATCCTAAAATTGTTTAAACTTCTTTTAAAATAATATCTTTGAATATAATTATTATTTGTTGATCATTTTATAAAAAGGACCTGTTGAAATTAAGTTAGTGTTGTAATTTTTTGTTCTGTGTAGTATAAATTTTAGATTAACAACTGAGTTTAAAAAATAATAAATTAGATAACTCAAAAGGGAACATCAAAAATATAAACATACTTCTAAAACCTTAAACTAAAAGATTTACTAATAAATTTTCAAGAAAAAGATAGTGATAATAATAACATTTCATAGGCTATTCTCTTAAAAAATTATTATTAAACAATTAATCAGGATTTACCATGAAATTACTGTTCATAGGGGCACGTCTATTTGATGATGTTGCCATTTACACTAAAGAAAAAGGCATAACCTCTGTTCTAACAGAATCAAATCCCAAGGCACAGAATTTAGATCTGGCTGATTCGTATCACATTGTACCCAGAGGAATGGAACATCCCAAAGAGATTGCTATTAAAGAAGATGTTGATGGAGTAGTGCCTCTTATCGGGATTGATGGACCTTTGAAAGAAGTGGCTCTTCTGAAGGAAGAATTAGAAAGCGATTATGGTTTGCCGGTGGTTGCTTCACCCCTAGAAGCAGTTTCAATCGCAGAGGACAAAGTTAAAACCAAAGAATTCCTCCTAAAAAATGATATCAAAACCCCTGAATATGATCTAATCAGTTCTGGCCAAAAGATACCCAAAAAATATCCATTGGTTCTTAAACAAGCCCTTGGACAGGGTGGAAAAGATATAAAAATCGCATTATCACAAGAAGATGTTCAGGGTTACTTGGAAAAATTCGACACTGCCCTTGCTGAACGTTTTATAGAGGGAATTGAAATATCAGTAGAAATATTGAGATGGAAAAATCATTCTGTGCCCCTGATTCCTGTCTCTAAAGGAAAAACAACTCTTGACGGTATCCATCCCCTGGAAAAGTTGAAAAAAGCCCCACTTCACATAAATGATGCCACTTTAGATGCAAAAACCAACAATTACAACCAGGCCATTAGGAATATCGCATCATATATTGCAGATCTCTTGAATATTGAGGGAACTGCAGATTTGGACTTGATATTTAATAGATCTAATAAAAATACTTATGTTCTAGAGATAAACACAAGACCTAGTGGTACCCGCTACTTGACAGCTGCATCTTCTGACATAAATCCATTACATGAAATTGTGGATATGGCCACCGGATCATGGAAGAATAAAAAAGTTTCTAAACGAATGAAAGAGTATTATGCGCTGGAAATACCAGTGGGCGATTATTTCAGTGACAAAAATAATTATCATTTTCGAGAATTCCACGGAGAAAACAGCTGGATTATCCACGGACCTTCTAATCACCAGAGGATAACCATTCGAGGGAACGATGAAAAAAATGCTCTTAAAACAGCTGCCCGGCTCAATTTGAATCTGGATACTATCAGAAATTAAAGTTATATAAGATTATTAAAATAACTTGATGAGATAAAAAAATCATCGGAAAAAAATAGGATGGTTCATCATTTTAAGTTAAAGAGCAAATTAGAAGTTCAGAATAATAAAAAAAGACAAATAATACTTATAGATAATAGATAATTATAATTTAGAGTAAGTAAAAGGTCATTTAAAAATATAAACTAAACAGTTCCCAGAATTAATCATTAAAATTTATCCAACAGTTTAATTCCACTATTTGGGTAACAAAAAGTTTATTATCAGGTGGTAAATTGAGCAATACAGAGAATCTGATTTTAGGATTCATTATAACTTTTTTAGCAACAGTTCTATTCACATACTTCGTTCGCAAAATATTATTAGATGCGGATATAACTGACAGCCCCATTGTAACCGAACACAAACACAAAACAGGCACACCCACTATGGGTGGTCTGGCCATTCTCCTAGGAGCAGCACTGGCTGCATCCCTATATTGCAACCAGAAAAACCTTTTGCTCACTGTCCTGATTATGTTAAGTTCAGGTGTTGTTGGTTTACTGGATGATTTATTAGGATTAAAGATCAAAGAAGTGCAAAAAGTAGCATGTAACATAAGCTCAGAACCAATATTCATTGGACGTTTAACTCTTAAACCCGGAGAAGAAGCACGAGTAGCCACTGAAAAGGCAAAAAAAGATCTACCTAACTTATTAGAACACGGAAAAGTTGAAATAACTGGTGAAACTCCGATAAAAAGTGAAGTGAAAGAAAGAGATAAGATAATTGCCCAAATTGTACTTGGAATTTTCCTCGTAGCCACAGCAGGAGTTAGTACAAGTGTTTTGGGATTTGAAGCCGGGATTCTTATTATTCCTATAATAATATTCGGAGTGATAGGTTCTATTAATTCAGTGAATCTTATTGATGGGATGGATGGACTAGCAGCTGGCATATTAACCATCGCATCAGCTTCATGTGCTATTTTTTCCGTCATTAATGGAAACTTTAATGCAGCACTACCATTTGCAATATTAACAGCAGTTTCACTTGGTTTTTTAGTATTCAACCGTTATCCTGCCAGTATAATCATGGGTGACACTGGGGCTTTTGCTCTGGGTGCGGGTTATATTACTGCAGGTTTTTTGGGAGATTTAATTTACTTTGCAGTTATTGCTCTGGCCATACCTATTATTTCAGTAGTAATTAGTCTTATGCACCGTGCTCATATCATTAAATTACCAGTTGAACCATTACACCATACTTTGCATTACAAGGGACTCTCTGAGAAAAAAATAGTTGCCCTTTACTGGTCTATTACTCTAATAATTTGTTTGTTAGCCATCTTAATTTACCAATTCATGTTCTAATAATTTGAGGATAATTACTATAATGAAGCAACTCAACACCGCCTATCTAGCCCAAAAATCTGAAGGAAAATTGATTGGTGATGATGTAATCATAACTGGAATATTTAATATTCTAAAGGATGCTGGGAAAGGTGATGTTGTAGTAAGACACTGGATTGATGAAACTGGCGTGCAAATGGCCGCGGATAAATGTGCATCATGTGTCGTTACCCAGGATGCCCGTGGAGATTCCATTGAACTTGCCAGGAAAGTCTGTTTACCTCTAATTTTAGTTGAAAAAATTGAGTTGGTAAATGCTTTTGCTATTACCTGGGCCATTGAAACATTTGCTCCCAACACATTGAGAATTGTGGTAACCGGCACTAATGGGAAATCAACTACTACTCATATGATATATAGAATCCTCCAGGAAGCAGGATTCACAGCCCACACAAATACTGATTCTGAATCAGAGTTTAACACACTTATTGATCCAATGGTAGCCAAGCAAATAGCCGAATTTCAGAAAGATATGGATGCCCTGGTTTTGGAAGTTTCTGAGGTTCAAGGATGGGAGGATCGGAATATGACTGACCATGCCCTCCTTATGACAAATGCCATTAAACCGGATGTGGTTGTGCTTACTAATGTGGCACTGGATCATATCGGATTGGTTAACACGATTGAAGAGGCCTCCGAGGAGATTTCAGGTTCATTAAGGGGATTTAGTGGAGGGCAAGTTATCTTGAATCATGATGACCCTTTAATACGCAAAATGGAAAATCTTGTTCCGGATGCTGAGGTAACATTCTATGGCTCAGGAACAAATGTTGAATTTAAAAAAGAAGGAATATTCTATAAAGACAAATTAGTCATCCCCCTAAAAGACCTTCCATTCAAAAGCTCTCATTTCATCCAAAACACTCTCGCAGCAGTTAGTACTGGGATTGCATTAAAAATCGACTTAAATATTATCACCAAAGCTGTTGAATCTTATCAAGCTTTGAAACGTAGGTTCACGATACTTAAAAATGACCCTCTTATTATTGATGATTTTGCACATAATCCAGACGGTATTAAGGCCACTATAAAAAGTGCAGCAGAGTTAGTTTCAGGTAATTTTCACCTTGTTTGCGCCATTAGAGGCTCTAGAGGAAACACACTCAATAAGTTAAATGCCCAAGCTGTTGCTGATTCAGTCAAAAATATTGATTGTAACTTAATATTAACCAGTAGTGAAGATGTGGTAGATAATGCCAACTGGGTGAAGCCACTGGAGAAAAAGATTTTTATAGAGGTTCTTCAAAAGGAAGGGATCAATTACACCCATTATAACACACTAACCCATGCATTGCAAAATACTTTGAAGACCGCCAAAAAGAACGATACCATACTTCTCATAGGTGCACAGGGAATGGACCCTGCATACGGTGTTTTAAAACATATGAAATGCATATAAATAATTCGATTAATAAAAAAAAATATTGATTGATTTCATATCTAAAGTAAAAATTAGTATTTATAATAAAATGGAATTTTAAATATCTTTTTTACACCAATAGTAACTTTTGCACAATATAGTGATGCATAATACTGTTCATACTACTTACCATCATGAAATAAAATTTGTGACATTCACTGAAAATTTATAAATGACTTTATAAATGTAGAATTACTAAAATAACCTTGGATAAAAACCATAAAACTAAAAAGAAAATATTCTTATCAAAATAATCCTAAACAAACGTTTGAATAATACTATTGGATTTCTATAATAGTCATTATAATGCCTAAAAAGGGGATAATCAGATAGAAAAAAATAAAATTCGTTTTATACCCCATATCATTACTCAAAATAATAAATTCAAAAAAAGACGGTGACAAATAAAATGAGTGCCCATATGGACAAAGATGAATCAAAAATGGAAAAAATTCATGAAAAAACCCCTGAAACCTATGGCGTCATCGGTATTTGTGGAGTGGTGGGAAACCTGGCCGCCAGGGTTCTCATGGACCACAAATACAATGTAATATGCACCGATCTCCAAGATTCAGATAATTGTCCATTTCTATACACACTCGCCGAATATAAAACTCCAATATATCTATCAAAACACCCTAATTCGTTTTTTGATTTATCAAATTACATAATTCCACCTCCAAGTTTGTCAAAAAATTCTGATCTGTTTCAGAAAATAATTGACAGTGACGCCCAGCTAATGGAAGTGGATGATCTTCTTGACAAAATCAAGCCAGAAAAACCAGTAATCTGCATTAGCGGTACCAATGGAAAAACCACGACCACCACTCTTCTTAAACACTTTTGTTACATGGATGGTTTGAAACCCACCGAACATGGATTCACCACACTACAGGGAAACGTCGACTACATTCCCCCATTACAGTGCAGACTCAACGGAGACATTGCAGTGCTGGAAACAGGGACTGAAGGAAAAAGAGGTGACCTGAAATTCACACTCCAAAGATGCCATCCTTCTTGTGGAGTTATAACCAACATAAACCCTGATCACTTGATGGATGAGCATGATTTCCTGCACTATGCCTGTATAAAAGGTGAACTCTTGGAAGAACTCCAAGGAAAAATGTTAGTGATCAATAGTGATGATCCCACACTATGGGGGCTCATTTCAGAATTAAACTATAATGGTAAGGTTATAACCTTTGGAGTAGACCATAACTCCCAAGGAAAAAGCAAAAAACTATGTTGGTGCAAAAAGGAAATAAAAATAGATGAAACACTCTCCGGAGTAGGTTACTATGAATGTCAGTGTGGTTTGAAACGACCCATTCCTGATTACTTGGCCAAGAACATTAATGGAAGTACTTTCTTACTTCAAACCCCTGATGAAGTGATAGAAATGGAAATGGATATAGAAGGACTTCATAATGTTTACAATGCACTGGGAGCAATCGCCACGGCACATGAACTATTAAAAATACCGTTAAAAGACATTAAAAGATATCTTAAAACATTTAAAGGCGTTCCAGGACGTCTGGAATACATTTATCGTAGCAAAAAGTTAGATTTGATTGTAGATTATGCGCACAACCCCTCTGGTGTTGAAACTGTACTCAGGGAGCTTAGTAAGACCTATGAAAAATTAGCAGTAGTCATTACCATCTCTTCAGAATCAGGGGAGACTGGAGACCTGGATATTATGGAAAAAGCAGTGAGTAATGCTGATTTTATAATACCTGCCTCCTATTACTCTCGACAAGCTGCAGGAAAATATATTTCATCAGGAAAGATCAAACTAACTCATAAAGCACCGGATAAGTTCCGCAACGGAACATTAGGTGCCACCGAAGAACAAGTGATAGAAGGACTTAAAAAGGGATTGGAATGCAATTCAGATGCAGTGGTATGTATTGGTGAAGCTGCAGTTAAATTTAAAGATAACATTAAATTCTTAGAATATGTTAAAAGGTGAAAGAAATGTTCATAAAGGTAAGGAGAGACACGCTGATTATTCTAATGCTGGCCTTTATTCTTATAACATCAGGAAGACTGATGTCTTACATGTCTTATGCTTCGTCTACTGAAACAGAACAGGGAATTCCAATAGCTGGCGTTATAATTAAAGGAAACGATGTAGTACCCACTGACTCCATAAGAGTCAACATTAACAATGTCGGTTTCCGAACAGGTAGTTACATTCAGGGAGACACCCTCATTACCACCAAAAGAAAAGTTCCAATGAATGAGGCCCTCAATAATGCACGTGAGGCTGCTATGCTTTCAACCATTCCAGGAACAGGGGTAATGCCTATAAAGGCTGTTGATGTTAAACTAAATAAAGAAACAGGTATATTAACTGTTAATGTAATAGAAGACTTTTCTACAGTTGAAGTGAAACCAAATCAATAAACATAATTGGTGATGCAAATGATTAAAAAACGATTACCGCAAGTTGCGTTGCTCCTATTAATACTGGTACTGCTGGTTAACACCGCAGCAGCCACTTGCAACATAATTATTATAACCGATCCTACCGGGAAAGATCCCAATGGAGCAGCTGCAGGCAGCCTTTCATTTGCAGAAAACATGTTTCAGTCCACATTCATCATGTCCAAAGAAAAACACTTCAGTGTTCTTTCTGGTGGTGAAGGTAACCAAACCCCCCGACTGGGAGCCATTGTAGAAACAATCAAACGACTGGAAAATGACGAAACCGCAGCAAATGCCGCCAGTGCAGCCAGTAACTTCCCCGGAATCAGGATTATGTGTGGAGGCCCCACCATAGGTGCAGCAGTGGGAGGATCTTTTGATGTATATGTGGTCACAGTTGATGATGATGGTACCATAACTGCCACACCAGCATCAGGAGGATTAGCCACACTACCTCCAGGCCAAAAAGGAGCAATCATACACCTGCGTAACACCCATGGAAACCCCTTATATGGATCAGCCACAACAGTGCGAAGGGAAACTGCTATAATGATTGGTAAAATGATTCGTGATGGATACCCTGCCACAGAGATTTTAGGTGCATCCTTTGAAAAAGTTTCAAAAAATGCCGGGGAAAAATATGGGGGAGGAGGGAATAACCTCGTATCCTCATTAACTACTGGTGATATGTTTACACCATCTAAATTAAACACAACTGGTTACCCCATGGATGAAGCATATTCCAAAACATGCCCTGAATGCGGGTGGAGCGTTTCATTTCCTGCAGGAGAAAACTATCAGACCTGTCCTTACGATGGAACCTCATTAAAAACTATTTACGCCTATGAACTTATGGCAAATAGTATCACTGTCACCAAAAACAATACCAATGTTTACGTATACGGAACAGACAATGCAGGTATCAGTGGAACTACTAAAGAGATTGTTCAGTACTCAGTTAGGCAAAACGGCTACAACGCTGCCACAATAGCAAGTGAAATAAACAAAGCCATAGACAACAGTTACCTACTTGGAGTTAATTACATTGAACCTAAAGATATAAACATAGTAGAAAGCACTCGTTCAGTTGGAGTTTATTATAATCCACTCCCCAACCATAGATCATCTCCAGCATGGAACTTACCTATTAGTTCATCAATACTGGACATTGTTGGAAGTATTCAGACCGCTATTGGACTGATACTTATAGTTCTGGTTTTATTCCGCAGCACACTATTCAGTTCTTTCACTAAAAACAGGCGATAATTCATGACCCTTATACTAATCCGAGCTGAAAATCAACCTAAAATTCTTAACAGCCTGGCGGATATTGAAAGGCACGCAGAACTTAAGATAACTGGGAAACCAAGAATTATTGATCGTAAAATGGCCGATGAATTTGCAAAAAAAATAATGAACGATAAATTAAGATCTAAATCAAAAATTGCCGTTCTTGCGTCAGTTCAAGAGGATGCAACCCGTAGCATTCTCCAGATAAGGAAAATACATCCCCCAGCCCATGTAATAGTAATTAGTGAAGAATATCCTCAGTGTGAAGATTTAAAAAAGATTTACAGCACCCTACCAACACTTAAAGGATACTACTCTGCTAAAAAAAAATAAAAAAAACTAAAAAAAAATAAAAAAAATCTAAATTGTTCAATTTTCCCATTTCCAAAAAAAGAATATTATTTTAAGGAATAATATCTATTTAACCTTTTTTATCTTGACTATGTCACCAATTGTGGCCTTTCTCCTGTTTAAAGAATTTAATTCATCTATTTGTGCTTCTTCAGTTTTTTCCAGTAAAGTGACCTTCAAAGTTTTTTCCAGTTTCCTTGCCAGTTTCAGATCAGGCACCATTTTTCCTGATTCAAGACGGCTTATGACCGAAACCTTCTCGTAAATCTTTTCACCCAGATCTTCCCTGGACCAACCCTTTTTTTCCCTGGCCTCCCTGATGACATTCTGATAATCTTCAATAACTTCATGCGTTGGTTCCTGAGATCTGAAGGATCGTCTTCGTCCTGCAGAAGTACTGCTAGTTCGACCACCTTTGGGTCTTGGAGGTTCTCTTTGTATTTTACCGAATTTAGAACATTCATTACATGTTAACATAATAGAATTTTCGATTTTCGTTCTCACTGGTTTTCCAACAACCTTTTTTCCGCATATCTCGCATCTCATGCTGATCCCTTTAGTTTTAGTTGGTATATAATTAGTCACCTCAATACTTAAATATTATTAAGGACAATAAATGCAACAAATAATATCAAAATAAGCCGATATTATTTTTCTCCACAAATCTATGAGGAGTGTACTTGTAAGATGGAAAAAACATCCCAAAATATCTTGAAAAAAATAGAAGATCTTAAAAAGGAGATAAAAATCCTTAAAGAGGATAATGCAAAAACTAAAAGGAATTTGATGTGGAAAGTCAGGAAACTGGAAAAAGACAAACTTCTCATTGAAAATGAGAAGATGAGACTGGATCGTGAAGTTAAATCCCTGAGAGGAGAAATTGAAAGGTTCAGATCACCGCCACTGGTAATTGCCACTGTAACTGAAGTTTTAGATGAAGGTAAAGTAGTGGTTAAAAGTAGTACCGGACCCCACTTTGTAATTGGTTATTCCCGGTTTTTAGACGAAAATTCACTGGAACCCGGGGCCAGAGTGGCTCTAAACCAGCAGACATTCAGCATCGTCAGTGTTTTGCCATCAGAAAAGGACCCACTCGTAACTGGTATGGAAGTTGAGGAGAAACCAGATGTGAGTTACACGCAGATAGGCGGACTTGAAGAACAGATAGTGGAGATTAAAGAGACCGTCGAGCTCCCACTTAAAAAGCCAGAATTGTTCATAGAGATAGGAATTGAACCGCCAAAAGGAGTTCTCCTTTACGGACCTCCTGGAACTGGTAAAACATTACTGGCCAAGGCAGTGGCTCACGAAACCAATGCAACATTTATCAAGATTGTGGCCTCTGAATTCGTTAAAAAATATATTGGGGAAGGTGCCAGACTTGTGCGAGGTGTTTTTGAACTGGCCAAAGAAAAAGCCCCAAGTATTATCTTCATTGACGAGATCGATGCAATTGCTGCCAAAAGACTGAAAAGTTCTACCAGTGGTGACCGTGAAGTTCAAAGAACCCTTATGCAATTATTAGCAGAAATGGATGGATTTGAAGGAAGAGGAGATGTAGGAATAGTGGCCGCCACCAACCGGCCAGACATCCTTGATCCAGCATTGCTGAGACCCGGGAGATTTGACCGATTTATTGAAGTACCAATACCCAATGAAGATGGTAGGAAAGAGATTCTCAAGATCCACACCAAAAACATGAACCTGGATGAAGATGTGGACATAGAACTGGTTTCCACACTCAGTGAGGGTGCTTCCGGAGCAGATCTTAAAGCCATCTGTACTGAAGCGGGTATGTTCGCCATAAGGGAAGAAAAAGCCATAGTAGGCATGAATGACTTCTTGGATGCCGTTGATAAAATAATAGGCATGGAACGCGACGAAGAAATACGAAAAGAAGCTGGAGTCATGTACGGATAAAATTCAGCTTATTTGGAGGATCATAGCCTCCTATTTCTCTTTTTAAACAGGTAAAGATGTTTATTTAGATAATTGAATTTTATTTATTCTTTTTAACAGTGATTAAAACGTTAGTTCTACTTTTAAAAGGATTCCATCAAATCTAAACTTTCTTTAGAAAATAATTCATTCATTTAAAATACACTAGTATGTTAGTTTCATATTTTGATAGAAATATAAATTTTGCACACTAATTTCATATATTTCCTTATTTAAAGACTAATTACTTAGTTTTATTCTTTCTAAATTAATTAAACTCCCCCAATAATCTTTGATGACTCATTACATTAATCAATATATTTATATATTTGAATATATGAAATTAAATATGTGAATGAAAACTTTCAAAAAAAACCAACAATTGAAAAATAAAACTTTTACGCTAGGATGTTTATGAAAACAAATAAAATTAAAAATTACTGTGACGTTGATTTAGATGAACTAAAACGCCTGAAAAATCAATTCTCCAATTTACACCATGAAGAAGAATTGAATCAAAAAACAGAGATTTTTAAAGCCCTTTCTGATCCTACAAGACTTCAAATATTATATTTACTCTATTTTAGGGACCTGTACGTTTGCGAACTGGCGGAATTATTAGAAAAACCACAATCCACCACTTCACACCATCTCAGTATTTTAAAACATGTCGGTTTAATCAAATCAACAAAAGAAGGTATCTGGATACTTTATAAGTTGAAAACCCCTGATATCATAACTTTCGCGGATAACTTGTGCGAAACAGTTCAAAGATAGGAGAATTAAATTATGAATAAAGATTTTGACGTTGAAGAAGTTAAAAAAATGGGAAAATTGATGATTTCCATTCTTGGCCTTAAAGGATCTCCTGTAGGAATAAATTTCCTTTTAAAGGATGAAGATTTCCCTACAGATGCGGAAGTCCTAAAAAAGCATCGCTACTGTCAGGCATTGATGAAAGCCAATAAAGGATCCAGTGTGGTACTGACAGGTGAGGAAATATCCTGCCCAGCTGCAGCATCAGCCTTTGGATTCAGACCATTACCCCAAAGTTTAAAATCAGGTAAGGGTTTAGTGGGATTTGGAATTGTATCAGACCCTGAAGTTGGGAAAAAAATGTTTGAAGGCATGTTAAGATTGGATGAAAACAAAATTAAGGGTATTCACCTTTATCCTCTTGAAAAGGCTTCTGAAATCCCTGATATTATTATTGTTGAAGATGATCCGGAGAAACTGATGTGGATTGCCCTGGCTTACCTACACGCCACTGGTGGCGAGAGGATAGAAAGCACCACAGCCATATTACAGGCAACATGCGTCGATTCTACCATCATTCCATTCCTCAAAAATCGCATGAACCTGACTTATGGTTGCTATGGATGCCGAGACGCCACAGACCTGTCAGAAAAGGAAGCCATTATAGGCTCCCCCGGATCATACCTAACCCCAATCATGGAACATTTAAACTACCTTAAAGAAAAGGCAATACCCCGTTCACGTGATAAGGGAGCATTATCAGTTTTAAAAGGAAAATCAAATGTAAAAACTTGTGAGAATGGAGGAGATTAATATGGCATGGTTTGCTGGAATTCCAAGAGAAAAAATTCAATGGTACCCTACAATCGATCCTGCAAAATGTGTTGAATGTGGAATATGCATGAACTGCGGAGCAAAAGTCTACAAATGGACTGAAGATGGTCCGGTAGTGGATAAACCTTACAAATGTACTGTCGGCTGCACGACTTGTGCAACACTCTGCCAGGGAAATGCAATTTCCTTCCCAGACAAAAAAGATCTTCGCGAACTTTACCAAAAAGAGAGAATTTGGACAAAAGTCAAAAAAGAACTCGAAGAAGACGGTCGTCTGAAAGTGGAAGATGTTTTAGGTGCTAATAACACCGGATCTGATATTGGATCATCAAACAAAGACTTAGAAATTTTCGAAAATGAAGGTTGTGGTTGTGGTTCGGAAAAAACTTCAGAATATGTTGATGAACCACCTAAAGATGAACCAAAGGAAGATGTTGGATGTTGTGGTGGAACTGTTGATGAACAAAATGAAGAGAATTTAGACGAAAATGATGAATGTGGATGTGGATGTGGAGGAGAACACCCTGATGAGTCCCAAGTGGAAAATCCAGATAAACCTGAATTTATGGCGGACGATGAATTCATGAAAAAATTTGAAAAATACGCCCATTCATTAGGTATTAAAGCAATTGGATATACTCAGCTCACTCCCGAGTTATTGATTCAAAATAAATTTGTGCAGTACCCTAATGCCATTGTTTTAACCATGGAAATGAGTGATGAACTCATCAAAACAGCTCCTGGAAACAAAACGCAGGAAATAAATGATGCGCATTATGCAAAGTTAGGGACCTTATCCTACAAACTTTCTGATTATCTTCGGGAGAATGGTTATGCAACCGAAGTAGCCCATCCTTATGGGGGTCTTGTGAATTTCTGTAAAATTGCTCAAAAAGCAGGTATGGGCTTTATAGGCAAAAGTGGCCTTTTGATAACTCCAGAATCTGGCCCAAGACAAAAAATTTCAGCAATATTTGTTAGCATAGCCAACCTGCCTGTGAAAGAGGATAATGAACATGCTTGGATACCAGAGTACTGTGAAAGATGTGCCAAATGTATCAAAGCCTGCCCAGAAAAAGCACTGATAGAAACAGAAACATGCTGCGGTGGGAAAGAAGTAGAATTTGATCAAAAACTTTGTATAGGTTGCAGTCAAGGCTGTACATACTGTATAGAAGACTGTCCATTCTATGAAAAAGGATACGAGCATGTTAAAAATAAATTTGACAAATTGAATGCCAAATTAAAGGAAAAACAAAATAAAAAATTCAACCCTGAATTATGGGATAATTGGACTAAACAAAACTCTTCTCTATTCGCAGGATTAACTAATGGGGCTACCATCGCAGTATCCATGACTCAAAATAATGAAAAAATAGTCCTTTTAGAAAAAGAAGGTAATGATGTAAAGGTTAGTGTAAAACATCTACAAGAAGAATTAGAAAGTCCTCTAATGGATTTAATGTTTGATATTGATGAAAAAGACATGGGAAAACTACTGGAGGATGCCACTTCAATAAAATTCATAGATTTACTTTCCTCTGGAAAAATAGGAGTTTATGCATTTAGAACCCAGACACAACTTATAGACAAAGGATACATGGGATTTTTAAACAGATTAGGCCTTAGCATAGGTGGAGGGGGCTGTTGCGGTTAATTCATACCGCATAGAATATTGCTTATTAACCCAAATGAACACGTGGATATTAATCTGAGGTGATTTGGATGAAAATAGAAGTATACGGTACCGGATGTGCAAACTGCAAAGCATTGGAAAATAATGCTAGAAAAGCTGCTGAAGAGTCAGGTGTTCAAGCCGAGATTGTTAAAATCCAGGAAATGGACCAGATATTTGAAGCAGGAATAACCGGCACACCAGGATTAGGGATTGATGGAGAAATTAAATCTATGGGACGCATTCCATCTGTGGATGAAATAAAAAAATGGATAGAATCAAAAAAATGAAGAAATCCTGAAATTAATTTTTGATGGGTGTGCTGCAATGAAAAGTATAGGCTTCATTGGTGGAGGAAGAGTCACCAAAATACTACTAAATGGTTTTAAAAAGGCAGGAATACTATTGGATAATGTAGTAGTGTATGATATAAGTACAGATACTCTTAAAGAACTTAAAAAAGACTTTCCCGAAATAAAAACAGTCTCAGATGATAACATGCTTGCTGCTTCACAGGATATGGTTTTTTTAGCTGTTCATCCGCCTGCAATGGCCAGCGTGTTAGAAGAAATCAAATCCTATTTGAATCCAGATTCAGTTGTCATTTCCCTGGCACCGAAACCTAAAATCGAAGAAATTTCCAGTTTATTGGGTGGTTTTACCCGTATCGTGCGCATGATACCCAACGCACCATCTATAATCAATGAGGGTTACAATCCCATCACCTTCGCTCCAGAGATAAATGTTTCTCTGAAAAAGGAGATTCTAGATTTATTCAATGTTTTAGGTGTTACTCCTGAGGTGGATGAAAATAAACTGGAAGCTTATGCAGTTTTAACAGCCATGGGGCCAACCTATTTCTGGTTCCAATTCAATGAATTACTCCATTTAGGACGTTCCTTTGGACTAGAAGATACGGAGATAAAGGACAGTTTATGGAACATGATCTCTGGTGCAGCACTGGCATTCTTCCAATCTGAGTTAAACCCAGAGGAAGTCATTGATCTTGTACCTGTCAAACCAATGGCAGATGAAGAGGAAAATATTAAAACTGCTTACCATGCCCGGCTGGGGGCAATGTTCCAGCAGTTGAAGGAGTGAAATATTTTCTTTGGAATATAATTTTTTTCCATGGGGAGATCTGAATGGAGTATGTTGTAGAAGTTCAGAACCTAAACAAGGGCTATAAGGAAATTAAAGCCGTTGATGGTGTGGATTTTAAGGTTAAAAAAGGAGAAATATTCGGCTTTCTAGGGCCTAATGGGGCTGGGAAGACCACCACAGTCAGAATGTTAACTGGCATAATCAAACCCGACAGTGGAAAAGCTTACATCCTCGGATATGACATTCAGAAAGAGCCTTTAAAGGCCAAGGAACATCTGGGGGTGGTTCCTGAAACTTCCAACGCCTACGTAGACCTATCTGCATGGCAGAATCTGATCTTAACATCTGATCTATACGGGGTGCCTAAAAAAGATGCTGTAAAAAGAGCAAATGACCTTCTAAAGGAATTCGACCTTTATGGGAGAAAAGATGATAAAGTTAAAGGTTTTTCCAAAGGTATGAAGCAACGTTTGATCCTGGCCATGGCTCTAATTAACGATCCACAACTTTTATTTTTAGATGAACCTACCAGTGGTTTGGATGTTCAAAGCAGCATTTTAATCAGACAGATGCTGATAAAGCTTCATGAGAAAGGTAAAACCATCTTACTCACCACACACAACCTGGAAGAAGCCAATAAACTATGCGAAAGGATAGCAATTATCAACAAAGGTAAAATTGCCGCCATAGACACTCCTGAGAACCTTAAAAAAATGATAAAAAAGTTGAACACCATAGAGGTGACTTTTGACGGCCCAGTAAACATCCAGGAATTGTCACAACTCCCTGAAATTCAAGATATAAGTAAAAAAGGGGATAAATATTCTTTAAACACAGAGAATATTAATAATTTGATTTTAACGTTAACAGAATATTCTAAATCTAAAAATATAAAGATAAACTCTTTGAACACTTTGGATCCGTCCCTGGAAGAGGTTTTCATAGAACTGATTGAGAGGGGTTAATAAATGGCAAATATTTATTTCGGGCAGTTAAAACGTTCTCTGGCCATTATGAGAAAGGACATTCTGATCTACTACCTTAAAGGACCAGTAATCATATTTGGGATATTGATACCTTTATTCCTGTTTCTGGCTTTTTTAACTGGTAGTAAAAATTTATCCACAGATTTTCTCATATCTGGACTCATTGCGATGACCATGCTCTTCACTGCCACCTCTGTATCTCCGGTTATAACACCCTGGGAATCTCAGATGAACACGCTGGAAAGGCTGATGACATACCCCATATCCATTTACACACTCATACTCGGTGATATCATGGCATCAGTCCTCTTCGGAGCATTAATAACATTGGTACCAGTGATCATAGGATTAATCATCGGAGTAAATATAATACATCCTATTATCCTCATTATAGGAATTATCCTTGCTTCCCTTTGTTTCTCCGCCCTCGGGCTCTTAATGGCCACTCCGCCTACTAATGCTCCATCCAATGTCATGATGATCTCTTCCTTGATTAAATTTCCACTGGTATTCATTAGCGGAATTTTCATTCCTCTAGAAAGCATGCCATTCTGGGGCAAAGCCATTGCATCTTTTTCACCTCTCACCTATTTCACGGATTTAACCCGTTATTCTCTAGGAAATGGCAGTTATTATCCCATACTGCTTGATTTCGCGGTTATCATCCTGTTCACAGTTATATTTTTTGCACTGGCTGTCAAAATTCATAAAAAAACATTACCCATGAGAATTTAACTAGTTTAAAACCGAAAAAGTGGTTAAAAATATGAATAAAGATGATAAAGGATTTGAAGCAAAAATCAGAGGAATGTACGGTTGAGGCGGATGTGCCTGCCAAACAGGGCTGTTAGAAAAGAAAAAAACATCCCTTAAAGAAGTGGTATGCAAAAACTGCGGCAGAATATTCAAAACTGATAAAAAAACAGATTACTGTTTTAAATGCAGGAAACAGATGAAGGAGGATTAAATAATGAGAAAAATGATGGAAAAAATGCAAAACATGTGCAAAAATATGGATAAAGGGGATTTTACTTCTTTTATGAAGGATATGGTGGTTGATGATGAGATGATGGGGGAAATGCGTGATATGTGCAAAAATATGGATAAAAAGCATTTTAGACCCTATGAATCCTATCAAGAATTTATGGATAAATTCATGAAAAAGTAGACATTATAGTTCGGCATGACCCTCAACGGTTGAGGAACAGGAATAGTATGATAAAAATCGATGAAAACTTGTGTAAAGGCTGCAATATTTGTATTGAATTCTGTCCGGTTGGTGTTTATGAACAATCTGGAAATGTCAATAAAAAAGGAATTCATGTTCCAATTCCAATAAATAGGGATAAATGTACAAAATGTGGCCTATGTGTCCTGTTGTGCCCGGATCAAGCCATAACTGTAGAGTAAGATAAATAAATGTTAAAATGGGTGATATAATGTATGGAAAAATATTATTGCCTACCGATGGTTCAGAGTGTGCGGAAAAGGCAGCTCGACATGCAATTATAATTGCTGGTCAGAATAATGCCGAACTTATTGTTTTAAATGTTCTGGAAACTCATTCTCTTGCAGGGCTGCCAGTAGAGGACTTTACGAGTAAGGTGAATGAAGTATTCAGACGAGAGGGGATCGATGCATTGGAAAGAATCTCCCAAATATTTAAAGATATGTCAAGGGAAAAAGGCTTTGTTAGAGGCATTAAATTAACTTTGAAGACAGAAGAAGGCCATCCTGCCGACATGATTCTTAAAATTGTGGACGATGAAAACATAGATCTGGTGGTTATGGGAGCCTCTGGAAAACATGCTATGGAACGCTTTTTAGTGGGTAGTGTGACTGAAAAAGTGTTTAGACACGCTAAATGCCCTGTTTTAACAGTACATTAAAAAAATTACAATAAAAATCAAATCGAAAATTTAAAAAAAAGTTAGAGGTAAAATATGGTCCCGGATATTCTACAGGAAGGTGTCAATTATCTTACTTACGTCCTGATGGGTTTAGACCCTTCATCAGCGTTAGGAAGTGCAGTTAATTTTTTCATATATGACACTATCAAAATTTTAATCTTATTAACTGTGATAATATTTGCCATCGCTTTCTTCAGAAGCTATATATCACCAATTAAAGTTAGAAAAGCTTTAGCTAAGAGAAATGAATATATTGGAAATGTTGCAGCTGCCTTAGTAGGTATCATCACTCCGTTCTGTTCTTGCTCTGCAGTACCACTCTTCATAGGGTTCGTTGAATCAGGAGTTCCATTAGGTGTAACGTTCTCTTTCCTAATAGCATCACCAATGGTTAATGAAATAGCCATAATTTTACTATGGGGCATGTTAGGATGGCAGATAACAGCTTTATATATCATATCTGGACTTATCATTGCTATTATTGCAGGAATAATAATTGGAAAGCTTAAATTGGAAGGGGAAGTGGAAAGTTATGTTTATGAAATGATAGATAAAATAAAAGCAGCTGAGAAAGCCGGTGTTACTTTAGAAGAGGAAAAGCAGACACCTAAAGAGCGTTTTTTGTCTTCAAGAGATTACACATTTGATTTATTGAAAAAAATTAGCCCATATGTTGTAATAGCCATAGGAATTGGTGCAATTATCCACGGTTATGCTCCTGCAGATTTCCTCATAACATACGCAGGTCCAGGTAATCCTTTAGCAGTGCCCATAGCAGTATTAATCGGTGTACCTTTATATTCAAATGCTGCGGGAATTATTCCTTTAGTTGCGGTCTTTATAGAAAAAGGCATTCCCATTGGGACCGCTTTAGCCTTTATGATGGCAGTAACTGCACTATCATTACCAGAAATGATTATACTTAAAAAAGTGTTGAAACCTAAACTCCTGGCTATCTTCATAGGCATATTGGCTGTGTCCATAACAGCAATAGGCTACCTTTTCAACGCTGTAATTTACCTGTAATACTACATAAAAACGTTTTTAACTTTGTTAAATAGATTAAAGGATAAATGGGAGATAAAAAATGAAAGTTCAGGTTTACGGAACTGGTTGTGGCAACTGCAAGGCACTGGAAAAGACAGCAAAGAAAGCAATTGATGATTTAGGAGTGGATGTGGAAGTTGAGAAAATAGAGGATATGGAAAAAATATTAGAAGCAGGCTTACTTTCAGTTCCTGGATTTGCAGTGGAAGGTGAAATGAAATCTATGGGACGTGTTCCCTCTGTTGAAGAAATTAAAAAATGGATTAAAGCCAGAATGTAAACCATTTAAATTGTAGACTATTTATTTCATATTTTCAAGTCACGATTTTCCAAACGCCTATTAGCAAATGCAATTGCCTCTTCAAAAGCGTCTCTGTGAAGTCCAGATGCCATCTCTTTTTTACATTCTTCATCACTAAAAAGTCGCATTTTAGCTGCTCGGCATGGATAATGCTGTAATTTAAGTCCAGCTTCTGTTGGGAGATTTTCAGGGTCTAATTTTTTACCCAGATAATTCTCTTTTATAAAATCAGATACAAAAGAGGTTGATCCGCAGGGAGATGATCTTAATACCACTATGTCATTTAGTTTATTTCCATCTAATTTCAGAACTACTTTAGGCTTCCCTATGTCTGATACGAACTTATCGAAGATAGCGTTACCATTTTCTTCAAGTTCACACATTATATAGGGGCAGACGACATTATCATGTGATTCTAACTGGTTTTTAAACCCATCACCCCTCCATGCAGCTACTATTATCCAATCAACTTTATCTGCAAATCTTTCTACCAGTTCTAAGGTGAGATCTGGATGTGTAGTGTAGGTTATGAGTATATTCGCACCTTCAATCTGTTTGACATTTTCTTCAGGTATTTCAATGTCATCCATAAACATTGAAGTAGGTTGTTCAAGCTCTATGAAGGCTGTATCAAATTCTTTTTTTATGGTATCGTACGCTCGGTCGCCGTATGGTCCGTCAGTGGCTATTGCAACTTTAATCATTCATCTCACCTCTATAAAATGTTACTTTGATCCATTCTTTAATTTCATCTCTAATTTTTCGGAAAGCATCAGTTTTCTCCTGATCAGTCCCATATACTGCTGCAGGATCTTCAAATGATTCATGGAGATAAGTTTTTCCCCCATGGAAAAAGGGACATGCCTCACCTTCTCCACCACATACAGTCACCACGTAATCAAATGCAATACCATCAAATTCTTTGAGACTTTTCGAACGATTATGTGATATATCAATACCCACTTCTTCTAAAACTTTCACAGCATATAGATTTACAGAACCGGGATTACTCCCTGCACTGTAAACATCAAAATTTTCCCCATATAATGATTTTAGAATTCCTTCGGCCATTTGGGAACGGGCAGAGTTGTTTTTGCAGATGAATAAAACTCTTTCTTTTGTTTTTTGATTTTTCATTTTAACCTTATCAATTAACATAAACATCCGTATATTTAAATATATCATAGTTATATAGCAAATGCCATGAAAACATGTAACGTTAGTGGGGACGGAAAGCCGGGTCAAGACCAGATTAAAAGATTAAAAAAAATAATCTCCGAAATTCCCGATGATGACGTATTATATGAAAAGGCAGAGGTAATAAAGGCCCTTGGAGATCCAACACGACTAAAAATAATCTATATATTAACCTACGGCGAATTGTGTGTTTGTGAAATCTTAACTGCTATGGAAAAACCACAACCAACAGTATCACACCATTTGAATATATTAAAAAAGGCTGGTTTTTTGAAATGGCGTAAAGAAGGAGTTTGGGTACATTACAGCCTGTCTAATCCAAAAATTACAGATATTTTAGATGAAATGCTTGAAAATCGATAATTTTAATGGAGACAGGCTATGAAAGATGATATTACTGGTCAAATCACCGATCAAATTTGTGATACTCCAAAGCTGGGATTTTTGGATAGATATTTAACTCTTTGGATTTTTCTTGCAATGGTCCTTGGAATTTCTCTGGGTGTCTTTTTACCTGCTTTTAAGGGAATAGTGAACCAATTTCAGGTGGGAACCACCAGCATACCCATCGCCATCGGCCTCATACTCATGATGTACCCTCCACTGGCCCGCGTTCGCTACGAAGAGTCACCCAATGTATTCAGGGATTGGAAAGTTTTAGGCTTAGCTATGTTCCAGAACTGGATAATAGCCCCGTTATTGATGTTTGCACTAGCTGTAATATTTTTATCTGCCTATCCCGAGTACATGGTGGGATTAATTCTAATTGGAATAGCCCCATGCATAGCCATGGTACTAGTCTGGAACCAGTTGGCTCAGGGGAACAATGAATATGCTGCTAGTTTAGTGGCTTTAAACAGCATATTTCAAGTCCTTTTTTACAGTGTATATGCATGGTTTTTCATCACTATAGTGCCACCGTTATTAGGAATTCAGGGAACTGCAGTTGATGTGAGTATCCTGCAGATAGCCCAAAGTGTATTCATTTACTTGGGGATACCATTCATTGCCGGATTTTTCACCAGGTTCTTCCTAGTTAGGATTAAAGGAAAAGAGTGGTACCATGAAAAATTCATACCAAAAATAAGCCCCATAACTCTGATAGCTCTTTTATTCACCATTTTGGTAATGTTCAGCTTAAAAGGAGATTATATTGTTCAGATACCTTTAGATGTGGTTCTCATAGCTATACCTCTATTGGTTTATTTTGTGGTGATGTTCTTAATCACCTTCTTCCTGGGATACAAATTAGGCGCTGACTACACCAGAACTACAGCCATATCATTCACAGCAGCAAGTAACAATTTTGAACTGGCTATCGCAGTGGCCATAGCAGTTTTTGGAATTGGATCAGGAGTTGCATTCGCCACAGTAATAGGTCCCCTAATAGAAGTTCCAGTACTTATAAGTCTGGTTAACGTCGCTTTATACTTCCAAAAACGTTATTTTAAGGGATCATAGTCAAAAAATCTTGATAATTGATAAATTTATCCCCTCAAAACTATCTGCATTATAAATAACAATAATTAATCTTATTCATGGCGATCAAAATGCATATTGGATTTATATTAACGAAAAGCCCGTCAGAACAGGGATTTAGAACATTTATTGATTTTTCAAAATTATATATCAATAATGATCGAATCTCAATTTATCTTGTTGGGAATGGAGTTTATTGTGCCCGAAAAAGTTATTCTGATCCTGATTTAGAAACGCTTTTTAAAAGTTCAAATGTTCATGTGTCTGGCAGTGATCTTAAGGCAAGGGGAATTGAAGAGGAAATGATTAAAGAGGAAATGATTGTGTTTTCTGAGTATGATGATATGATAATCAATGTTATGGAAAATTTTAACCAAGTAGTAAGCTTTTAAAGAGTTTAGGGACCATATAATGAGAATCAAAGACACCAACAATAGGAAATCATCACAAGGAAAAGTGATGGTAATTGTGTTATCAGACGGCCCTTATATTTCACAATATGCAGATATTGGATATAACATGGCACAAAAGGCCCTAGACTTAGGTTATGGTGTGAAAATATTCTTATACATGGATGGTGTGCACATACCCCAAAAGGATCAAAATCCCCGTACTTTGCCTAATATTTCCCAGAGTTTTGAAGAATTAATAGAAAAGGGTTGTGAAATTAAAGCATGTATAAGATGCGCAGCTGCAAGAGGATACTTGGACGAATCACAATTTTTAGAAGGGGTTGAAATTACCAGTGTCTATGATCTTGCCGAATGGATGGATGAAAATAGTAAAGTTGTAATGTTGGGCAGTTAACATGTCGTCATCATTAGTTATTATAGATAAAGCTCCTTATGGGCATGAGAATGCTTTAAGTGGAATTTATATCGCAATAGCAAGTTTAGATCGGGGAATGGATTCTGATGTTCTTTTGATGGGCGATGGTGTTTATGCCGCCCAAAAAAACCAATTGGCAGATGAAACACTTGTATATCCTTCCGTAAGTGAATTAATCTATCCCATATTTCCCCACGGGACTTTATTTGTACATTTAGATTCTCTAACTCAAAGAGGAATGAAATATGAGGATCTGGTAGAAATAGCAGAACTCATTGATGGTAAAACTCTTTACGAGCTTTCAAAATCAAAAAAGCATATAATAAAAATTTAGAGGCAATGAAAATGGAAATGAAAGAACTAAAATTTGATATTTTTGAAGATGGTCCACTTGTAAAAAGTGTTTCCATAACTAAGATAATGCCATGTATGGCAGAAGAAGGTAGGGTTAAACTGGCAATGCAACTTGATTCAACATTAGATCAGGTAATGCCTATATTTGCAGGTAAATTCCCACCAGGAAAAGTAAATTATATCCCTCACAAAAAAATCTTAACATTAAATACACACGAAAGGGTGATATCATTTTTCCCCTCTGGGAAAATCATAATGATGAACACCAGAGACCCTGAAGAAGGAATTAAAATAATTACTGAGTTCATGGAGAAAATCAACCAATGTTACCTAGAAGGTGAGAGTGGAGATGCTGGTGAGGATCTATCTGAAAAATTGTCAAAGATAGGACCATTAAACATTTATAACTGCTTGCCTCAAACCAACTGCGAAGAATGTGGAACAGCCACATGCATGGCATTTTCAATGAAACTACTCTCAGGCGACAGTACATTAGATCAGTGCAAGCCGCTCCTAAAGGCCGAGAACCAGGGTAAAGTGAATTCATTGAAGGAACTTCTGGGAGATCAACTAATGAAAAATCTGGGATGGGTGGGAAATTAATTAAGGGTTAAATTACCCTTTTTTTGAATAACTCGAATTATCTAAGGATAATTTTAACGAGAGGGTTATGGTTTGTTAAGCAAATTGAAAAGTTTGAGCCTTCAAGGTCAGACCACCAAAAACGAGCTTTTACACGTACTTAGGGAAGACGCCAGGAAATTCAATCTTCAAGATATTGTAAGTTGCAGTCTTCAAATTCAACAGGAAGCAGAGTGTATACATACTAGTTACAAGATTGAGTATATAAAAGCCGAAATCGGATTTCTAATCCGTATCCGAGAGGTTAAAGATGATGAACTTAATTACACTGGCCAAGTTGATGTGGAGGAACTGAATACGGCCATTGGCATTCTTGAAGAACAGGAAAAAATGGCAGAAAACATGGAAGAGATAGACCCAGTCATCCTCAAAATATATTCAGTCATATCATTATACACGACATTTATCAAGGATGAACCCGTCCATCAAGTGGGAACACTATTCCCTGGCGGTTTCAGTGTTAAAAAAGAGGGGGATAAGTACACTTGCCCTGTAAAAGATAACAATGATGACAATCCGCTTGCATTATGCCCCTTTTGTATTGCAGAACAGGATGAAGAAGTCTAATAATAGTTATTTACTTTAACCCCCTATTCTCTACAAGAAAACCCAAATCCCCTCAAAGATTTATATTTGATAAATGATAGAATTATACAAAGATAAGTACCTAAAAAAATCAAAAAAGAGGATAACTAACGCAAAGGATCGGTTATGTACGGATAAGCACCGTAACTCCAATTATTTAATTTTTTTTTAATGATTGAATCCTTATTTTATAACTTGTATCAAGCCAATGATGAACCCTATGAGCTCTGAATCCGTGATGACTGATGGGCGAGCTGAGGCTTATCCAAATCAAATTAAAATTTTTTTTATGATTTTTCAATTGATAAATTTGATAAAACATCCTCACATAATGCTTTAACATCACTAAATACTCTTCTCCCATTAAGTTCCTCAATTTGAGGACGCATAACAATAACAACTGGTATTTCTAGATCAAGCGCAGCATCTATCTTTAACATAAAACCCCCGCGGTCTCCACTTTCCTTGGTCAAAACAAGATCAATCTGGTATTCTTTCATGAGGATCTTATTAAATTCCTTGGAGAATACACCTTCCATGGCTACGATGTTGCCATGAGGGATCCCCATTTTGAGACATTTTTCAAGAGAATAAACTGAAGGAAGGACACGTGCCACAATCTGATGGGGAGAAATCATTTCGGTTAGATAATGCAATGTATTCACACCTGCCAGATGTAAAATTTTCCCCTGAAATTGGTTTCCCAATGAACCCTCCTTAGTTCCTTTTTTAATGTCCATTATTTTATGGGTGGCTTCTTCGAAAGAAGAACACTTATAAAGTAGTTGACTATCCGGAATTTTACTTGGAGGTCTTTCAAAACGTATATAGTCTACTTCACTGTTTTCAGATGCATCTATAGCATGTTTAGTGGCAAGAGATGCGAAAGGATGAGTAGCATCGATTAAATATTGGACATTATTTTCCTTCATTATCCTAACCAATTGGCCAGAATCAAAACGTCCTCCCAGAATCTTATCCGCCCCTGAATTGAGGGCAAGGTCAGTTCCGTGGCGGGTGGTGGCAGTGGCCAGAACCCAGACACCTGCTCTGGATAAACATTTAATAATCTCTCTAGCATCACTGGTTCCAGCCATTACTAATACTTTCATTTTATACTCCTGGCTAATTTTTCATCACCCGGTTATAAATGATTTTTATATGAATCTCTCTGCCAGCCAGTCACTTACCAGGATGGTGCTTGCAATCAAAAGAATTAAAACCCAATCAAAGGCACCTAGAGCTGTAGTTCTGAAGATTCCCTGAAGGAATGGTAGATATATAACTCCCAATTGCAGAAGAACAGACGCTCCAACTGCCAATAAGAGGAATTTATTGGAAAATCCACTTTCAGAACGGCAGTTGAATACATTAAATATTTGATACATGACAAAAACGGTGAAAGCCATGGTCATGGCCTTTACATTTTCGTGGGCCGGAGACGGATCAGCAGATAAAATATAGGAATAAAGAGCCAAAGTTCCGACAGTCATAACCACTCCTGCGATAACGATTTTTAAGAGATTTTTACGGGGGATGATCTCTTCTTTAAGTGGGGGACGATTCATAACATTTTTTTCTGGTGGTTCAACACCTAAGGACTGGGCTGGAGGCCCATCCATAATTATGTTAATCCATAAAACCTGTATGGGGTTGAAAGGAACTGGCAAGCTAAATAGTGATGCTGAGGTTATGGTTAGTATGGCTCCTATGTTGGTGGAAAGCTGAAACCGGACAAACCGCCTAATGTTATCAAAAATAGTACGCCCTTCGCGCACTGCTTTGACGATTGTTGCGAAGTTATCATCCTGAAGTAGCATGTCCGCGGACTCCTTGGCCACATCCGTACCACTTCCCATTGCCACGCCAATAGCTGCTTTTTTAAGTGCGGGAGCATCATTTACACCATCACCAGTCATTGAAGCAACGTTATCCATCTTTTTAAGGGTTTCAACTATGCGAACTTTCTGTTCAGGAAATACTCTGGCATATACACTGACGTCATTTACCATATTTTCAAATTCTTGATCACTTAGATTATCCAGATCAGATCCGGTAAGTGCAACAATATCCTTACCATCTACTAGGCTGATTTCTCGAGCTATAGCCACCGCTGTGTCTTTGTGATCTCCTGTGATCATAACAACTTTTATACCTGCCTTTTTTGCTATTGCAATGGCTTCTTTAGCTTCTTCACGTGGTGGATCCATCATACCCACCAGCCCAGCAAAGATAAGATCCTTTTCCAGTGCTTCTTTATCATTTAAGTCTTCATCAGGACTTAACTTACGATAAGCGAAACCAAGAACCCGAAGTGCATTACCAGTCATTTCATTTAGTTCTTTCATTACATTATCAGTATCATCAGGTTTTATGGGGCGAATACCAGTTTCCCCTTCAATTTCAGTGCATCTGTGCAGGAGGACCTCTGGAGCCCCCTTTATCAGTAAGTATCGTTCACCTTCAATCTGGTTTACAGTGGTCATCCTCTTTCTGGTACTGTCCAATGGAATCTCCAGCAGGCGGAGATATTTTTCTTCCATCTCCTTGCGGTTGTAACCATTTTCATCAGCGTATATTAGTATTGCAGCATCTGTGGGATCTCCCAATAATTTTCCATCAGATTTTGTGGCATTATTACAGAGGGCAGAAATTGTGTATACCATTTCTGGATCATTGGCCCGGGCATCACGAACAGTCATCTGGTTGAGGGTTAGTGTTCCGGTTTTATCTGTGCATATCACGTTACAGGATCCTAGAGTTTCTACTGCCAATAATTTTCGGACAATGGCATTACTTCGTGCCATTCGCTGCATTCCCAGAGCCAGTGTTAAGGTTAAAATGGCTGGGAGACCTTCAGGAACTGCAGCCACTGCCAGTGAAACAGCGGTCATAAAAGTTTCCACCAGAGGTATTCCCTGCAGATATTCAAGCACAAACACTATTGAACATACTAAAACAGCCAGCAACCCCAGAGTCTTACCTAAACCTGCAATTTTTTGTTGTAGGGGTGTTTGTTCTTCTTCTTCCTGGATCATCTCCGCGATTTTACCAATCTCGGTGTTCATACCTATTTTTACTACTACTCCCTTTCCACGGCCTGATGAGACATCAGTTTCCATAAATGCCATGTTTGCAGTGCCATGATCATCAGAGTATATGGTTTCGGGATGTTTTTCCGCAGGTAAAGATTCCCCAGTCATGGCAGATTCATCTATCAATAGGTCGTAGCTTTCAATTATACGAAGATCAGCTGGGACGTTATCTCCTTCCTCTAAAAGAACTATATCTCCTATGGTGAGTTCTCCAGCTGGTACTTTCTGTTCCTGACCGTCCCTGATAACCACTGCTTCACTGGATATCAGACCTTTAAGCTTTTCCATAGCTTTTTCAGCACGGTATTCCTGGATGAAACCAACAACAGCATTAATAAGGACTACAATTAGTATGACAATGGCATCCAAAGTATCCCCAACATAGTAAGCGGCAATGGCTGCTATGATCAGGATGAGGATGAGGATGTCCATAAACTGGCCCAGAAATATCTTTACGGGTCCTGCCTTTTTTTCTTCCACCAGTTCATTTTTACCGTGTTCTAAGAGGCGTTTTTGAGCTTCAGAATCACTTAATCCTTTTATACTAGAATTCAGAGTTTTTAAGGTTTCATCTGCACTTAAATTCTTCCATTTCATGATTAATGCACACCTGAAAATCTTGACATATATCAAAATTATGATCTTTTTTATATTTAATATGATTTTTTTATGATGTCTTCATATGGACAAAGTTATTATTTGAAACTGCGTTTATAAAAAACTGCTTTTTTATAGTTAATCAAATCCATCTTCTTTTGAGTGTTGATAAAATCAGTTGAAAGTGGTTTTATTATTAGATCAGCCCCTGTAATGTTAGAAAGATTCTCCAGATAAGGGTGTAATTCTTCCGGGGGCCTTATGGAGTAGATAAGTCCTGCATCCTTATATATTTTTAAGTCAGGTTGTCTAATATCATCTAAGATGATCTGGTCGTGGTAAGGTTTAATATCCGTCATGATGATATTGACCTTAGGATGTTGCTTCAAGTCAAAGGCAACCTTTAGAAAGGTTCCCACTCCAATTTCCACAATCAATGGACTAATAGAGTAATGTTTAATAATATATTCAGTAAAATCATTCCACATGCAATCACGTCAATTAACTGGAGATATTCATGATAATAAGAGAATTCAAACGTCCGGACATAAAAAGAGTCCTGGAAATTGAATTAACATCATTTAATGACCCCTATCCTGCCAATGTTCTGGTGGATATTTACAACTTGGGAGCCGGATTTTTAGTGGCCCAGCAAGATAATATGGTAGTAGGATATATTATATTTTGGATCAGATTTGAAAATGATGGTCACATTATCTCTATTGCAGTGGATAAAAAATATCAGAGAAAAAAAATTGGAACCCAATTGGTTGAAACTGCCCAAGAGATCTTTAAAAAGTATAATGTGAAAAATATACGTCTCGAGGTTAGAAAAGGTAATCATGCCGCCCGTAAATTCTATAGAAATATGGGTTTTGTCGAGAGAACACCAGTAATTAATTACTATGAAGACGGTGAAGACGCCGTGATTATGGACAAATTTCTGGAATTTGAAGAAGGCGAAGTGCAGAATAAATCCGAAAAGACCTGAAAATCAGTTTTATAAACATAATTAAAAAAAATTAACAAATACACCTAAAAATCAGCACATAATAATTATACATGGTGATTGAATGAAACAAGTGGCTAAATTAGCTCTAGAGGACGGTACAATACTTAAAGGAGAGGGATTTGGTTATTCTACTATAAAAACTGGAGAAGTTGTATTTGCAACTGGAATGACTGGATACGTTGAATCCCTTACTGATCCCTCCTATAAAGGCAATATTTTAATGTCAACCTATCCTCTGCAGGGTAATTATGGAATCTCAAAGGATTGGTTCCAGTCTGGCGAAATAAAAGTAGAAGGATTCATAGTAAGAGAAGAAACCAGGTATCCATCTCACAGACTTAGTGAACAGAACATATCCGATTTTTTAAATGAAAACAAAATTCCTGGAATAAGCGGAATCGACACCCGTGCCCTAACTCTAAAAATCCGCAGGCATGGAACCATAAAGGGGGCTCTGGCTACAGAAGAAGTAGAAAATGAAGAACTCCTTGCTATGGCCAGGGCACAGCCCAGAATTGAGGATATTGACCTGGTGGATAAAGTATCAGTAACTAAACCCCATATTTTAGGGGAAGAATACAAAAATAGAGCAGTCATAATGGACTATGGGGTAAAAAATAACAGTATAAATGAACTTTTGAAAAGAGAAATTGGTGTAGTTTTATTACCCTACAATACACCAGCAAAAGAAGTATTAGATTATGAGCCTGGAGGTCTTTTAGTCTCAAGCGGTCCAGGAGATCCTAGCAGAGTAAAAGAAGGCATAGAAATCGTTAAAAAACTTTCTGAAAAACTCCCGATTTTTGGCATTTGTTTAGGGCAGCAGATAATTTCACTAGCCTTTGGGGCAAAGATTTACAAAATGAAATTCGGCCATAGGGGAGCAAATCAACCTGTCAAAGACCTTAAATCTGGTAAAATATCTATTACATCACAGAATCATGGCTTTGCTATTGATGGAAATTCATGTGAAGACTTGCCAATAGAAATAACCCAAATAAATCTAAACGATAATACAGTTGAGGGCATAGAACACCAGGAACTTCCAATAATCGGCGTTCAGTACCATCCTGAAGCTGGACCAGGCCCTAATGATACTGATTATCACTTCGACCACTTTCTAGAAGATATTAAAAAGTATTGAAGAGCATGTTTTTAATGATTATAATTTATGAAACAAAAATAGCCATTAATTGAATAAAAGAGGATTAGAAATGCCACGGGATAAAGACATTAATAAAGTACTCATTATTGGCTCAGGACCTATACAAATAGGTCAGGCTGCTGAATTCGATTATTCAGGTTCGCAAGCCTGCAAATCCCTTCAAGAAGAGGGTATTAAAACTGTGCTGGTTAACAGCAACCCCGCCACCATCCAAACAGATGTAGACATGGCAGATGAGGTTTATGTGGAACCATTAACCCCTGAGATTGTGGCTCAGATCATAAAAAAGGAAAAACCTGACGCTATCTTACCTACCATGGGAGGTCAAACTGGGCTGAATGTATCTACGGGTCTAGATAAAATAGGTGCATTGGAAGGGGTGAAGGTAATAGGATCATCAATCCAGACCATTAAGAACGTGGAAGACCGTGACCTTTTTGACAGCTTCATGAAAAAGCTTAATGAACCTGTTCCTAAGGCTAAAGCTGTTGAATCATTGGATGAAGCCTTTAAAGCAGTTGAAGATATAGGTTATCCTGTTATTGTCAGACCAGCATTTACTCTGGGTGGAACTGGGGGTGGAGTTGCCCACAATGACCAGGAATTAGAAGAAATTGCCACCAGAGGATTAGAAATGAGTTATATTAACCAAGTGCTCATTGATCAGTCAGTACTGGGCTGGCAGGAATTTGAATACGAAGTTATGCGTGATAAAAACGATACTTGCATCATTGTGTGTAACATGGAGAACATTGACCCCATGGGTATTCACACTGGAGAAAGTATAGTGGTGGCCCCAGCTCAAACCCTGTCTGATGAGGATAATCAACAACTCAGAAATGCTTCCATCAAGATTATACGTGCCCTGGGAATCAGGGGAGGCTGTAATATACAGTTTGCTGTTCACCCGCTTACAGGCGAGTATAAAGTTATTGAAGTAAATCCTAGGGTGAGCCGTAGCAGTGCATTGGCTTCTAAGGCTACCGGATATCCCATAGCTAAAATATCAGCAAAAATTGCAGTTGGCATGACCTTAGATGAGATCAAGAACGATATTACCAAGGAAACACCCGCCTCATTCGAACCCAGCATAGATTACATTGTAAGTAAGGTGCCACGCTGGCCTTTTGACAAATTTAAAGGCATCAGCAGAGAAATTGGGGTTCAGATGAAGTCTACTGGAGAAGTAATGGCCATTGGAAGAACTCTAGAAGAATCTCTCCACAAAGCTATCCGTAGCCTGGATGTGGGCAGTTACGGATTTGATGATGTTGAATTTGATGATGAAAAACTCAAGAATGCAACTGATGATCGGTTTTTCCAGATTTACAGTGCCCTTAAGTCCGGGATGAAAATTGACGAGATCCATTCAATTACCAATATTGATCCTTTTTTCCTTCATAAAATACTCAATATCGTAGATTGGGAGAAAAAAATTAATAAAGAAAACATTTTGGATCCTCAGATATTGCTTAAAACTAAAAAAATGGGCTTTTCAGACCGTAAACTTGCAGATATAACCAGCCTGAAAGAAGAAGAAATAAGGAAAACTAGGGAAAAAGAAGGAATTATTCCCACATATAAAATGGTAGACACTTGTGCAGCAGAGTTTGAAGCCCAAACCCCCTACTATTATAGTTGCTATGAAGAAGAAGATGAAGTAATAGTTTCTGATAAGAAAAAGGTTATTATTATAGGTGCTGGACCTATTCGTATTGGTCAGGGAATAGAATTTGATTACTGCTGTGTTCACGCAGCGATGGCTCTGAAAGAAGATGGTGTTGAGACCATTATTATAAACAACAATCCTGAGACAGTGAGTACTGATTACGACATATCCAGTAAACTATACTTCGAACCCATCACCTTAGAAGATGTTATGAGTATTATAAACAAGGAAAAACCCTATGGAGTGGTGGTTCAGTTCGGAGGGCAAACTTCAATAAATCTTGCGGTTCCTCTGGCACATGAAGGAGTACGTATACTCGGAACACCTCACGAGAGTATAGATCGAGTTGAAGATAGGGAAAGATTTACTAAAGTTCTTAATAAATTGGAAATACCACAAGCTGATTATGGAATTGCTTTTTCATTTGAAGAAGCGCGATTAGCAGCTGATGAAATTGGATTTCCGGTCCTGGTGCGGCCATCTTACGTTTTAGGGGGTCGAGCCATGGAGATCGTCTACGATGATAATGAACTCAAAGAGTATATGAAAGAAGCTGTTCGAATATCTCCCGAACATCCCATCTTGGTGGATAAGTTTCTGGAAGATGCCATCGAGATAGATGTTGACGCTCTGTCTGATGGAGAAGAAGTCTTCATTGGGGGGATTATGGAACATATCGAAGAGGCCGGAGTGCACTCAGGAGATTCTGCCTGCGTTATACCCCCACAAAGCATTCCTGAAGATGTTTTAAAGACCATTAAAGAACATACCATTAAGTTAGCCCTCGAACTTGAGGTTGTCGGACTTATGAACATTCAGTATGCAGTTAAAATGGATGAGGAGGACAAACCAAAAGTTTACATACTGGAAGCAAACCCAAGGGCAAGTAGAACTGTCCCTATCGTTAGTAAAGCGGTTGGTGTTCCACTAGCCAAGATAGCTGCTGAATTAATGATGGGAAAGAAACTAAAAGACTTTGGACTGAAAGATGAAGTAAAAATAGATCATGTTGCTGTAAAAGAATCCATATTCCCCTTCATTAAACTTCCGGAAGCCGATTCTATCCTGGGACCTGAAATGAAATCAACTGGGGAAAGCATGGGTATAGATTCAAACTTTGGAATATCATACTATAAAGCACAACTTTCGGCAGGCATGGATCTCCCACAAAAAGGTACCATCTTCATCAGTGTTAGGGATCAGGACAAGTCCAAAATTCTGGACATTGTGAAAAAGGCAAAAAAACTTGGTTTTGAATTAATAGCCACCCGTGGGACTGCGAAAGCAGTAAAGGATCAAATAGAAATCAATATCATACGTAAGGTTAGCCAGGAATCACCTAATATTCGTGACGCTGTTCTCAATGGCGAAGTGGACATGATAATTAACACTCCTTCTGGCAAACAATCAGCAGATGACGGGTATTACATCCGGAGAATGGCTGTTGAGCTTGGCATACCCTATGTAACCACACTTGCCGGAGCAAGAGCAGCTTTAAACGCCATTGAAAATGTGGAAAAAGGAAAAATTGGTGTTAAATCCCTAAAAGAATACCATAAATATGTTTAATTTTTTTTTAATTGTTCTTTTTATTCTTTTATTAATTTTTTTAAATCCACATTTACACATTAATTTTTTACTCAATCAATTATACCATACACATCATTTTTAAGTTAATGATAAATATCCCTAAAACATATTTTTCTGTGTATGCTTAACATCAAAAACGGCCTGGTGCTATATGGTCCAGAAATGGAGCCAAAAAAAGCTAACATTCTCATTAAAGATAATCTTATTGTGGAAGTCTCAGCCCACGCTTCTGGTGGGCGAGAAATAGATGCTGAAGGATGCATAGTATCCCCCTCATTGATCAACAGCCACGTACACTTAGGGGACTCTATAGCTAAAGATATTGGTGATGGAGTATCCATTGAAAATATTGTGAAACCTCCAAATGGACTGAAACACCAATTACTTACTAAAACAGACCCCCATAATATTATTGGTTCCATGAGGAGTTCCTTAAAGGAAATGCTTGAAACAGGAACAACCACCCTGGTTGATTTTAGAGAAGGAGGAGTTAAAGGCATTGAACAGATTGAAAAAGCAAGCAAAGACATTCCGATCCGAAAAATTATTCTGGGACGCCATGATTCTTTTATCAAACACCCGTCTTTCAAAACGGGGTCTGAAGATCTCAATGCTGATTTTGCAACAGGAATAAGAAAAAATTCCCTTGAACTCCTTAAATACGCTGATGGTGTTGGTTTAAGTGGTTTCGGGGAACTTGATGATAGGGTAGTGGAAATAATAACTGAAACATGCGCCAGGGCAGGTAAAATCTCTGCAATTCATGCTGCTGAATATGAGCAAGTACAGAGAAATTCTCTTAAAAACACTGGGAAAACAGAAGTGGAAAGAGCTCTTGATGGTGGATTTAACATTCTGATCCATCTAACAGCACCACTGAATAGTGATTTAGATCTTTTGATGGAGGGAGAAAAATCAGTGGTTTGTTGCCCCCGTTCAAATGGTGCTCTTTCTGTTGGGATACCACCCATTAAAGAGATGTGGAATAGGGGAATTAATCTACTTTTGGGAACAGATAATTTGATGTTCAATTCTCCAAACATGTTTAGAGAGATGGAATACACCCTAAAATTGACTAGAGGTTTTTATAAAGAATATTTTCCTCCAGTAGAAATATTGAAAATGGCAACAGTTAACGCTGGCCAGGCCCTGAACCTTGATATTGGATGTATTCAAGAGGGTATGTTGGCAGATATTATGATTGTGGAACAGTTGTCAGACAACCCTGTACTGTCTCTGATAAACCGCACTGAATCGAAAAACATAATAGGTCTCGTGACAGATGGTAAATTAATATACATAAGGTGAAACAAATGTACCAGAAAATTTTATTGCCAACAGATGGCTCAAAATTTGCCGAAAAAGCGGCTGAACATGCTATCTGGATAGCCAGTAGAAGCGGCGCTGAAATCATAGTTTTAAATGTTATTGAAACATCTTCATTAGTGGGGCTCCCAGCAGAAGACCTCATAGTAAAAATTAAAGAAATGTTAAAGGAAGAAGGTAGGAGATCCCTTGAAAGAATATCAGAAATGATATCAAAAAGTGAAGAAGAATCAAAAACTGAAGATGTTAAAATAACTCTAAAAACTGAAGAAGGCTCACCCGCAGATTCCATTCTCAAGACCATTGAAAATGAAAACATCGATCTGGTGGTTATGGGAACTTCTGGAAAACATGGTTTAGACCGATTTTTACTGGGCAGTGTTACAGAAAAAGTGGTTAGATCATCGGAATGCCCAGTTTTAGCAGTTCACTGAACAAAAAATCTTTTTAATATTCTTTTTAGTTGCAGCTTATGGCTGGTGAAACAATGCAGATAAAGGACATAATGTCAGAAGAAATACACTTCATCCAAGTACCTGGAAATCGTGGCAACGCACTGGAACTAATGCGAAAACACAACGTATCCGGATTACCCGTAGTAAAAAAAGGCACCAAGAAACTGGCAGGCATACTAACCAGAACCGATTTAGTAGAAAACCCTGATGAAGAACAAATTGCTCTTATAATGACCAGGAAAATGATAACTGTAGGTCCTGAAGATGATATAGAGGATGCTGCCCGGAAAATGGCAAAAAATCATATCCGAAGAGTGCCCGTTGTTGATAAAGAAGAGTTGGTGGGGTTAGTTACCGCATCAGACCTTATTAACAAAGCCCTGTGGAAAATGGATATTGATGATCCTGCAGAAAAATACATGCTCCGCAGTGTTCCAACCACCTGGGAGAGAACTCCCCTTAAAGTCGCCTTTGAGATTATGCGTTATTTTAATTTAAAGGTCCTTTTAGCCCTTAGTAATGAAGGGAAACCATCAGGCATACTAACTGAAACTGATTTTTTAGATGAAAGTGAAGTAGTATCCGAACAGACTGTGCATAACACCTCAGTTGGGACAGAAGGAGATAAATGGTCATGGGATAGTAAAAACGTTCTTTATGTCATTAAAAATCATCTTCAATTCTCTGATAAAGAGGTGAAAGATGTTGCAACAAGTGATCTGGCCATAGTCACCACCAAAACTGCTGTGAAAGATTGTGCCAACAAAATGCGTCAAAGGAATATTGAACAAATGCCGGTCATTGACGTAGAAGGAGAACTGGTTGGATTGGTAAGGGCAAGCGACCTCATTAAATCCATTATTAAGTAGAATTAATGATTAAAATGTCTGAAACAACATCAATTCCCCAACCAATCATTAAAATAATTTCCGATCCTGAGATTATTCGTATCGTGGGCAAAAAAGGACCAGATGTTTCTATAAAGGATATTAACCTCCAATTTATCATGGCCACATTGTGGTGGGAGGGAAGTCCACAACTGGAAACATTCTTCAATATAATGGAACTGAACATTAAAAGAGCCCTGCAAGAAGTTCATCCCCATGATAAACTTGTTTTAGATTACACATACACTGCCAATGATACCCTGGAAGATGCGTCGGAGATTACAGTAGAAATTGAAAATATTGAAGCTGATGGTGAAGTTTTAGAAGTGAAAGGAGATGTTATTATCCTATCCGGAAACGACGATCGTGGATTCTTCAAGAAACTCACATCATTCAGACGCAAAGTCCAAAAGAACGTACACCAGGAACTATGAAATAAGAGAAATTACGATCCAATTAATTTTTTTAAATCTAATTTATTTCTGCCTACGTATACATGGTAATACCCTTATTAACAAATTCTGAGCATCCTCCCTGTCTTCCATCATTCTAGCAACTATTTTACCATTCTCGGAGAGTGTTATGGTTCTACCATCGAACTCTAGAATAGCTATGCCCATATTGGGAGAACATTTCACTTCACCTAAAGTTTCAAGTTCATGGCAAGTTTCAGGGATGTTTAACCTGTATGGAAGTTGGGCTTCCAACATCATCCCATTCTTTTCATTTTTACATGGCTTGCAAACAAAAATTTCCTTTTCGGAATTCTTATGACTGGCAATGTTCATGGTTACCTTTTCAAACCCGGCTGCCTTCAATTTAGAATCTAAATGATTTAATATCGTCTTATCAATGAGTTTATCTATATCTTCCACTTCAATTAGTGCTATTTTTTCATTATATCTCACCCGAACTACATCTAGACCAGTTAAATTGCTTACTAAATCCTCAGCATAGTTAATGCAGTTAATAATTTCGGGAGTGATCATTACTCCTGTGGGGATTCTGGTGGCTAAACAGGTGGTTGATGGATTATATTCAACATTCATGTTATTCAAAATTGTTCTTACTTCCTGAGAGGTGAATCCATATTGAACCAGAGGTGTTCTAATGTTTTTTTCTATGTTTACCATTAGCCCTGGGCGGTCTTCAAAAAGATCAGTTATATTGGTTCCATCAGTTACAAAGTCATATTGATAATCTGATGCCATTTCCTCCAGTTGCTGGTATATTTTATTCTTACATATGTAGCAGCGATTTGGAGAATTTATTTCAAAATCAGAGTCTTTTAAAAAGTTATTGGCGATTATATGATGTTTGATCCCAATTTTTTTAGCAATTTGTTCTGCTTTCGGTATACATTCGGGAGGCATGACACCATTATCCACAGTCACAGCCAGAGCATCTTTTGCTTCATCTCGAGCTACTAATGCCAATAGTGTGCTGTCTGCACCTCCGGAAAATGCAACAATAACCTTTTTATCGTGAAAAAAAGACTTTAGACCATCGAGTTTTTTTTGGATTTCCATGGGTTATCACTGAAGTAAATCTTTAATATATTTTAAAGCTTTCTTTGCATCTTTTGCCTTTATATCAATTCCTTCATGGTCCAGGAAAGTTTCAAGTTGTTTGATCTTATTCTTTTCCAGGTCAGATGCACTTAAGACTCGTAAATAATTTCTTTGAGGATAATATATATTTTTAGCAGTTTCATATAGCTTTTTAAAATCATTATGTGTTATAATACCTTTTTTTTCAGCCATTTGGAAGTTGTAACTCATACTAACCAGAGCCTCTGATAAGAGTTCATGGGTTACTGGATCAAAAACTATGGCCACATCATCATCGGATTCTATTTTTCCATCCCTGTATTTTTGGTATACTGTTCCAATTCCGATCATGCCTGCATAATCAAGTTCTGCAGCTCTGAGCGCCCCCATGCTTGATCCTCCTATAACTGTAACTCCTGCTTTAAGGGCCTGGAGTATCTCCCTGTGAGATACTGCGGGTTTCTGGTGAAAAACCCCATCAATTATACCAATAATGTCAGGCGGATCGTTTAATAATGCTGAAATATCATCTCTAGCTACTGGAGGGTGATAATCCGCGTCTAAGATCTTACGAGCATCATTTAAATTGAGAGAAGGTCCTATGAACACCACAATTCTTTTTTGATCCATATAAACACCATATCAATTACATAATATTTATTTAGATCAGTATTTTTATGCTGTTATGCATGAGAAAAACAGTAATAAAAGTTAATTGTATGAAAAGAATTTAAAAACGGGATATATCCTTCCCATGGCTTTTTAAGGATAAAAAGATTATTATAACAAGAATAAATTCCCATTAATTCTCTTTAATTGTTTTTAGACACATCATTGGAATTGATATGAATAACTTTACTTTGGTGTATGATTATCTTAAATGTCCTGTTAATTCCTTATGCATTTTTATAATTCGTTGAATTGAAGGATGTTTCCGGCCCAGTTTCTTCTGCCATTTTTCAATTACAAAATCAAGATCAACCTCACAAGTTCCGTGGATGAGGTTATCAGCATGGGCCACCAATTTTTCCTCAAGAGTAATAGGTAAATAATCCATTGCAGGCAATCCGATCAGTTCAGCTTCTTCTCGGGTTATGCCGGCACCTATATGTCTTTCAACAATTTTCACGATTTCAGGTTGAACACCATTTTCTCTAAGGATATTAGCCCCAATTATAGCATGGTTTATCCCGTTAGTCCTGGAGCGACCTACATCATGAAGCATGGCCCCTGCTCTGACCAAATCCAGGTCCACATCTGGTTCAAATCTCGATGCTAAATGGGTTGCTTTTAACATTACTGCTTCTGAGTGTTCTATAACATAAGGATGGCAGTTATATTCCTTTAAAACAGAAGAAGAATGATATTGACTATATTGCCTCAGAAAGATCCAACCTCGGTTTATGTTGATGAAAAAACTATTTTTAATCGGTATTTTAGATGCATGAAATATATCAATTGGATAAATAACTTAAAAAAAGTTGATATTAAAAAAATTCAAAAAAAGGAATATTATGCAAAGAATTTTAGCTCATTTGTTCCTTTAATTGCTTTAATTCAGTTATTATTGATGAATTATCCTGAAACTCCATACGTGTGTTGCAGTCTGGACATATAAAATTTCTTTCAGATGCTTCTTCAAAATTATAGCGACATCCATTGGGACATACAAAGAACATGTTTTCTTCTTCGTATTCCAGAGATTGATGTATTTCTTCAGAAAACTTTTCGAATTTCTCGGAAATAATCTCGGCAATTTTTTCTTCTTCAAATCTCCAGCTGTAAGTATACCATTGAGTTTCTGGATCCTTACTTCTTTTATAACTGGCAACTCCAGCATCATATAATTTGTATAGAATTCTTCTAACAATATTTAATCTGATTTCAGTTTCTTCTGCTATCTCTTCGTCAGTGTTTTTGCCATTTAGTAAACATTGGATAATGGGGATGCTGTTCTCATGGTCTTTTGTAACATCAATGAGAATCTCCTGCACATTAGGATCCTTAAGCATCTCAGTTCCTCCTTCATGTCTTGACATTTTTAGCAACTCTTGAATTTCAGGATCATTAAGTTTAAGCATTCTAGACCTCCGATACGGAGAGAAAGTAATCATCCATAAAATTGATAGGTCAAATCAAGCAATACTAATTATTATTTCTCACCCGCTTCGGCGTAAATTAGCTGCCTATAATTTTTAAATCTAAAATGTCTCTCTCCGCCCCTAATAAGACCCCTGCATGTAGATAAATAAAATCTACGGTTAAGCTAGTGTTCATTGAGGTAAAGCTATATCAATAGGTGTCAAAAATATCTTGGGTTAACTAACTATATGGGCCCAGATAGTATTTATATTTTTTTAATCAATCTTCATTGGATAAAATTCAAAGTCAAAAATTTATTTAATCGGATTTAATGGATTTTCGAACTATGACTGCCGGCATGTGAGTTATGGAACCAAGTATTTCCACAGTTATGTTATTAAAATCTCCTTCAGATAATTTTTGCATATCATAAACTGTTTCCATACTATTTTCATGATTTTTCTGACACTCTTCTGCAGCAAGAGCTATCCCAATAACATTATCTATATTATGAGATTTAGAAATACCCAATGGAGTGGGTCCAATTATTTTACCCAATCGACCCAACAGATAAGCAAAAATCCCCATATCATGTTTTATCTCCGGGATAGAAATAGGTAAAGATGTGAACATTGTTTCTCTAATTCTGTAGGTGGCATCAGTGTCAATGATCATCACAGTGACCCTTTTACCCGATCTATCAAAAATTTTCCTTTCCATTTCCTCAGAAACAACTTGAGGATCATGAGGCAGTAAAGAAACAAAAGTTCCTGGTGCATTGCTCAGATCAACGCCAGCTTCAGAAGCAGGTTTAAGGGCATGTTTCCATCCATAATAATTCAATATTACCTCTTTGTGAGAACGAGCCTCTGGGGGAAGCTTTCTAAGGTTTTTTATTGTCCTTTTTTTTATCCGAAATAGAGGACCAAAAATGTAGCCCCACAAATACTTAGACCACACCTCTGCCAGGAAATATGCGCTTATGGATGGTATAAATTCTGACTCATCAACAAGTCTGCCTTGAGCTATTGCTAAAGGTGTTTCCGAGACCACTAAAAAGTCATCATCTTTTAAAAACTTCACCGCAGTTTCAATGATAATATCATAAGATTCTCTGGGCTTTATATAATCTGTCTTTATTGGTATGGTAATTAAACTACTTTTTACTTCAGAATATTCAACATTTTCTGACTGATGATAATTATGCTGTTTCTGATTCATTTTATCATGAAAAAATAAGATGAAAATCACAAATTAAATATAGAAAAATAATTCTTTATTATGATTTATGCCAATAATAATGCCGAATTACCTTCTAATCCTCACTCATTTCCTTTAACTGGAGGTGCCCATACTTTTAGATCGATACCTTCAATGATTGCCTGTCTTCCTTCCAGTTGAACAACCACGCCCGAGTGCACTTTTTGCATCATACAGTGGTAGGGCAAAAAGCGGACTGTTTCTCCCACTCGAGGTAGCTCTCCTTCGATAGTTCCCTGAAATCCTCCCACCATACAAACTCCTACATCTTTATATTCAAATTCTGATTCTGAATCAAGGCGATGACAGGGGCCCACGAGATGAACTGTGATTAATCCATGGTTTTCTTCTAAGACTTTGGCAAAATGAATAATAGGACAGCCTAAAGGACGGTATCTTATTATTTCGCCTGCATTAATGTCTTCCCTAGTAAATGGATATAAAGTTTCTCTACATGATTCTTCTCCAGGGAGAGGTTTTAAGATAATATCAGCCTCATAGCCATCCATAACTCCTACAATCTTCTTTTCATCAGGAATTACTTTGGTTTCCTTTAGGATTTCCTGGAGTTTAGCCAGATCTTCTTGAAATATTTCTTGATAAAGAAACCTGCACTTTTCAAGTTGTGTTCTACCTTTGAGGAGTGCTCCTGCAAATTCATCACAACGTGCGTAGCCACAGATACCACAGTTGTAACCTGGAAGCAACATTAAAACTTTATTTTTCTCTGAAATATCAACGGGACCTTCACGCATTGAAACACCTTATGATCTGTTTATTCTCCCTCATAGCTCTGAAAACCATCAATACGGCGCAGTATCCCCCGGTGATGTTTCTTGTTAACTCTGGTTTCTCCGACACATAAAGTACAAACAGCCAGTGGAGCAGAATGTCTGAGTTTCTCCTGATCAAGAGATACTTCCTGGGATTTCATAAATTCATCAGCCAATTCAGCACATCCCTGTCCACTCAAACCATTAGCCTCTATTATTTTACATTCTGGATTTACCTCCAGAATCCTTTCCCGGAAGATCTCTCGCTCTGCCTGGGATATCATGTCTCCCTTAGTTATTACTGCAATATCTGCAGTGCTTAAAAATGGACCCACTTTCAAAGGCGTGTTAGGACCGCTGGTGGCATCTATAACACAGACCCCTAAAGAATTAACAGTGAATGGTGCACAACGGTGGCATAATCCTGCCGTTTCAACTACCAATAGTTCTGCCTGGTTTTCACCAGCCCAATCAATCATTTCTTCCAGGTTGTAAATAGCGTAATGATCTGGGCACATGTCCATGGAGAGCCCCACCTTAGTGGGTACACCTATTTTGGCAAATTTACGATCATCATCTGTATAAAGGCAATCGATTTTTACTACTGCTGATTTCAATCCCATTTCATTTATGCTTTGCAGTGCATGTATTAAAACCGCAGTTTTCCCGGAACCAGGCGTTCCAGCCACAATAACCATTCTCATTGAAAATCACCCTTTTAAATAATTAAATTAATTATTTTTTGTCAGATATTTTTAGTTATATAATTAAATTTGTTTATTAGATTTTATGGAATTTATTGATAAAAACATGAAAATTAGTTTATTGACTTGAAAATTATTATTTGATTCCATTTTAGTTTTATTATTTCATGTTGATGAGTTTTAGGATTTTATATTGGTCTAGATCTTTACATCAACATTATCAATCACTTCACCGTTACGTACTTTATCACGTAAACTCAACATTAATCCATCAATTTTATTTAATTTTTTGGATAAATCCTTTTCTTTGTCATTAGTTCCCACAATTGCCTGCATTCCGCCATTTTTCATCACAATTCTTTTATCAGTCATAAGGGCAAGTACAGGATCATGAGTTACTACCATGACAATTTTTCCATGACCAGCCAGTGCTTTAAGGGCGTCGTGTTTTCGTATTCCTGCATTTTCAAGTTCATCGATTAGTACAATTGGTGAATTGCTGATTATGGCAACATCTGCCACCATTAACGCTCTTGATTGTCCTCCACTCAAAATTGTGAGGTCGTGTTCCTTCTTTATTGGCTCTCCAGTTAAAGTATTTGCTAATTCTATCACCGCATTTACACATTTACTGTGAGCACCACGACATTTAGCATGCAAACTTAAAAAATCACCAACTGTCATATCCGCAAGGAAATTCATATTCTGAGATAATTGAGCCACCATCTTCTTTCTGGGGTTGGTTCGATCCTCGTAGCTGGGTTCTTCACCATTTACCAGAATCTTCCTCTTAGAAAAGGTATCTTCCTGGGAAAGCTGTTCAATATCACCGATTAGGGAGCTTTTTCCACTTCCAGTTGGCCCCACTACTCCAAATATCTCACCCTTTTTTATTATGACCTTTTTCACTGGCTCGGGATTTTCTTGCTTATCAAAACCCCCTATGATAGTTATTTCTTCGATCATCCTAGATTCACCTTTCCCAAAGTGTCTCCCCTTAGTCCTAACCTCATGGTTTCCAGAGCTGTGATTTCATCAGGAGGAATATTACCTAAATTAACGTTTGCACCAAATTTAAGAATAAAATATTTTTGTTGATTCTTCAGTGGTGCCTCCCAGATTATCTTCTCAACTTGAGTGCCTTTAATTATTACTTCTAATTCGTCTTCCTTAACGTCACCCTGTTCATCGAATAGGCCGATTCCTTTTCCACCTTCTCGGGCCTCCATGAGTACCAGGTCAGCACCCCAATTTATATCCTGATTGACCATCTCCATCCTGTCGTTGATGGTTAATAAACTATCTTTATCAGGATCTTTTTTGCCAACCTCTGTTATCACCACGTATCCGTTGTCCTTCACCAATGAAACTACCTTTTCCCTTTCTTCTTTTGAGATTTCTATAGTCCCATCTGATATTTCTATGGCACCAAATCCCAGTTTATCGGCCTCGTTAAGATAATCTTCCAGTTTATTCTGGGAATAAGCAACCTCAAAGAGAGTTCCACCAGGATAAGGAATGACATCATAGGAATGATAGATTTCCACCTTTTCCTGTATCATCTTGCGATTGTGGATGGCAGAAGTTCCCCATCCAAATTTAGCCAGATCTACATATTCTCCAGATATCTCAAGGAGATCTATTGCAGTAACCGGGCCCATGCCTTTATCTAACATCATGGTGATTCCGGTGCCTGTTTTAGGGTTGCGTTGAGGAGTGAGAAAATTAAAGGCATTCATTATTATCACTTTTTAAAAAGATTTTGTGGATATTTTAATTGGATTTACTCATTATTATATTAATATATTAAAATATCTTGTCCTATACTAGATACATCTTAATTAGATAGTCTAAATTATATATTTAAATTAGTTGTTTATCTATTAAATCTTTTTAAGCCACACATTATAGGGCAATAGAGAATATGATTTTAACTTAAACCATCTAACATAATTTACTAATGGCAATACTCTAATTTAAAGTGACAGATAATAAAAAGAATAAAAAAATAAAAAGAAATATCATTTATTAACATCATGATCATTTATAAACTCTTAAATGGAGGGGTGAGATATGGAGAAAAAAATATATTATTTTGAAAAACCTGGAACTGAAAACACAGAAAAACTAATAGAATTAGTTAAGGAAAGAAGAGAAGAACTGGGAATTGATAACATTGTTGTGGCCTCAGTATCTGGTAAAAGCAGCCTGAAAGTTTCCGAAAGTATGCCTGATGCCAAAATAGTAAGTATCACCCACCATGCCGGATTTAAAGGCGGGGATGAATTAGAACTTGAACCAGAATACGTTGATAAATTGGAACGCAAAGGAATACAAATGTATGTTGGTTCACACTCTCTCAGTGGGGTTGGTAGAGGTATTAGTAATAAATTTGGTGGTATCACCCCTGTTGAAATTATTGCCGGTACTTTAAGACTATTCTCCCAGGGAATTAAGGTCTGTGTTGAAATTAGTATCATGGCTGCAGATGCAGGCCTAATACCTACCGATAAAGAAGTTATAGCTCTGGGTGGAACTGCTAAAGGTGTTGACACTGCCATGGTTTTGAAGCCAGCACACATGGGTAACTTCTTTGACCTACGGATAAATGAAATCATTGCTATGCCCAGACCTTAGAGTCTAATGATTCCAACTGTTGATGTTACCCCCCAATGGTTCGGTTGTCACAGTTGTGAAATCTGTGTGTTCACAATCACTCCATGGTAAGATGTTGTAGATGATCTTTGGATATTAGTCAAAAATTCTTTGCTTGGTCGTGAATTATTGGTTAAAAAACCGTTGCTTTTAAATATAAGTTAGTACAATAACACATTTAAGATAAGTAACATTTGCTGTGGGGGTAGAGATTGAAATCTATTATTGACAATACCATAAAGGAATCCGAAAAAAGAAGGGATAGAAAGACAACCGAAAAGCATCATGGATATGATAGTAGCATCGACCATGAATTAGAGGACATCATTCATCGAAGTCGTGCTAAGATCTGTGTAATTGGAACTGGAGGCGGGGGAAACAATACCGTTTCTCGATTAATGGAGATCGGTATTGAAGGAGCCGAAACCATTTCCATGAATACCGATGCTCAAGATCTATACTACTCAGTCTCCGATAAAAAGATTTTAATAGGTAGAAATACCTGCGGAGGACTGGGTGCCGGTGGCATACCCGAAGTCGGAGAAGAATGCGCAGAAGAAAGTGATGAAGAAATAAAGGAAAAACTGGATGGAGCAGACATGGTCTTCGTGACCTGTGGTATGGGTGGTGGAACCGGAACTGGTTCGGCACCAATTATAGCCAAAATGGCCAAAAAGATCGGTGCACTAACCATTGCTGTGGCAACCATGCCCTTCAGTGCAGAAGGACTGCGCCGCAGAGAAAACGCAGAAAAAGGACTGGAAAAACTCCAAAGCGCTGCGGATACGGTTATCGTCATACCCAACGACAAACTCCTGGAAGTAGCTCCAAACCTGCCTATTAATAAGGCATTTATGGTGGCTGACGAACTTCTGGGAAGAGCGGTCAAGGGAATAACCGAGCTCATCACCAAACCAGGGTTGGTAAGTCTGGACTTTGCAGATATCCGCAGTATTATGAAAGGATCAGGCATGGCCATGATTGGAATGGGCGAATCAGACTCTGGAGACCGAGCCATAGAATCAGTTCACGAAGCCCTGAATAGTCCACTATTAGACCTGGACATTTCCAATGCCAAAGGAGCTCTGATAAACATCTCTGGAAGTTCTGACCTCACTTTAAACGAAGCTGAGAAAGTGGTACAGATTGTTGCCGACGAACTAGACCCTGATGCTAATATCATCTGGGGTACTCAGATCCAGGAAGAACTGCAGAACACCATCCGCACAACCATTGTTGTGGCTGGAGTTAAATCACCATACATATTTGGCATACACAGCGGCGAACCAGAATATATTGAAGAACGTCATAAAGAAAAAGTGCCAGAATCATCGTTAGAAGAATTCATCGATGGTGTTTTTTAAATAAATCCTTTCTTGAAGGGGAAAGAATTGATTAGGGATTATACTCGTTCTCTAACCCCCTTACTTTAACCCTAGTCTGTTCTGTCTTCCCCATGCAAAGGTTTATATGCCCTCAAGGCATAACCTATTTTTATAATATCTAAATTTTTATTTCTCCTTCTATTGATAACTATGTGAAGTGGGATTTTTATGAATCTAAACAAAGAGTCAATGGCAAATTTTATCAAACAGTGCCAAAGAGTGTTAAAAGTCTCTAGGAAGCCAGATAGAGAAGAATATATCAATGTGGCCAAGGTAACCGGTATTGGAATAATCCTTATTGGAGTCATCGGTTTTATAATTATAATAATCAGCCAACTAATTCAAGGTACTGGATAATTATTATTTCAGGTTAGTGATAATTTGATTTATGCAATAAGAACCCTGGTAGGTCAGGAAAAAAACGTGGCCCGCATAATTGCCAGGAATGTTAAAGATAGTGGGATTGGAGTAAGCGCAGTTCTTGTTCCAGAAAGTTTAAGGGGATACATATTAGTTGAATCTTCTACAAAACTTGATTTACAGAACCCTGCATTTAAAGTGCCCCACATGAAAGGAGCCATCGATGGAGAGATCCCATACGAAGAGATAAAAAGCTTTTTAAAGCCGGAACCAATAATAGCTTCCATACAGAAGGGAAGTATTGTAGAACTCATTTCCGGACCTTTTAAAGGAGAAAAAGCTAAAGTGGTTAGGATTGATGAATCCAGGGAAGATGTAGTTCTGGAACTTATCGAAGCAGCAGTTCCCATCCCGGTTACAGTTAAAGGTGATCAAATTAGATTAATACAGAAGGAGGCAGACTAATGGCAACAGAAACCATTGAAATCCTTATAGATGGCGGTAAAGCCACTCCCGGCCCACCTCTAGGTCCTGCAATCGGACCCCTGGGCATCAACATGATGCAAGTGGTGGAGCAGATTAACCAGAAAACAGTAGACTTCGAAGGCATGAAAGTACCGGTGAAAATCATAGTGGACACCTCCACCAAAGATTTTGAAGTTACAGTGGGAACACCACCCACTACCGCACTGATCATGGACGAACTGAAGATAGAAAAAGGCTCCCAAGATCCTGGAATGGACAAAGTAGCTGATCTTAAAATAGAACAGGCTCTGAAGGTCGCCAGGATGAAATTCGATGCATTACTATCAGCAGACTACAAAAGTGCCACCAAAGAAGTCGTGGGTACATGTGTAAGTATGGGTATCACTGTGGAAGGTAAAGATCCGCGTGAAGTGCAAAAAGAAATCAGTCAGGGCGTCTACGACGACAGATTAGTGGAAAAATCCTGATTTGAATGCATCTATAAAATTAATTCTTGTGACAAATTATATCACAAAATTATATCTTAAATAAAACACGACAAAATACAAAAAAAATCCAACCATTAGATTGAACTTTTCAAAACCAGAAGAGTTCGGAGGAATTTACGTGAAACAAGAGATCTTAGAAGCGGTGAAGAAGGCCAAGGAGGAATCCAAGCCGAGAAACTTCACACAATCTGTTGATGTGGTTATCACCATCAAAGATTTAGACGTGAAAAAACCCGAAAACCGCATGGACGAGGAAGTTCTTCTCCCTAATGGACGGGGTAAAGATGTTAAGATCGCCTTTATCGCCGACGGTGAACTGGCCCTGCAGGCCAAAAACGCCGGGGCAGATCTGGTGATCAAAAAGCCCGAATTGGAGGAAATGGGTAAAGATCGGAAAGAAGCCAAGAAAATTGCCAACAGGCATGATTTTTTTGTGGCCCAGGCCGATATGATGCCCCTTGTAGGTAGATTCCTGGGACCAGTATTAGGACCCCGGAAGAAAATGCCCAAACCAGTTCCAGCTAACATCAAACCCGAACCCATAATGGAGAGGCTTAAAAGCACAGTAAAAGTGAGAATAAAAGACCAGCCAGTTATACAGGCATTAGTCGGTACACAGGACATGGATGACGAGCTCATAGTGGATAACATAGAGGCTGTCCTGAATGTGCTAGATCAGAAACTGGAGAAAGGTCGCAACCAGATAAAAACCATGTACGTGAAGACCACCATGGGCCCTGTAGCGAGGGTGATCTAAATGCCACATGTAGCCGAATGGAAAAAGGAAGAGGTTAAAGAGCTAAAAGACCTTATCGAAAGTCATCCCGTAGTGGCAATGGCAGATCTTTCTGACATACCAGCACCCCAGCTTCAGAAAATGCGTCAGAGCCTTCGAGGAAGTGCTAAGCTCAAGATGTCCAGGAAGACCCTGATGGATCTAGCTTTAAACGATTCGGGGAAAACAAAGGTAGAAGCCCTCTCTAACCATATGGATGGTCAGCCAGCCCTAATATTCACTGAAATGAACCCTTTCAAGCTCTACAAGATTTTAGAAGGCAGTAAAACTCCAGCCCCAGCTAGGGCAGGTAGTATAGCTTTAGATGATATTGTGGTGCCTAAAGGTGATACTGGATTCATGCCCGGCCCGATTCTGGGTGAGTTGCAGAAGATTGGTATCCCCGCTAAAATTGAAAAGGGCAAAATAGTTATAACCGAAGATAAAACCATAGTAGCAGAGGGAGAGGAGATCTCACGTGACGTGGCCAGTATGCTGACCCGTCTAGATATATATCCAATGGAAGTTGGGATCGACCTGAAAGCAGCCTATGAAGATGAAACTATCTACACCTCTGACATCTTAACAATTGACGATGAACAAACACTATCTGATATACAGAAAGCCTACACTCAGGCAATTAACCTTTCAGTTAATGCAGTAGTTTTCAACAGCGCTTCCACACCTGCTTTAATATCAAAAGCAGCGGGAGAGGCATTGAATCTGGCTTTCAATGCAGAAGTTCTTACATCAAAAACAACCGATCTCCTACTGGCAAAAGCCTACTCTCAGATGCTGGCACTTGCTTCAGAAGCAGCAGCCAAAAATGCTGAGGCAGTTGATGATGAACTTAACAATAAACTGAGTTCAACTGCAAGTGCTCCTGAGACCAGCCCAGCTGAAGAGGAGAAAGAGGAAGAAGAAAAAGAAGAAGATGAAGAGGATAAAGAAGAGGATGCAGCCGCAGGTTTAGGTGCTCTCTTCGGATAATCAGCCATTATGGTCTTAGAAAATAAAATAAATAAAAGTTTTGTATAAAACTCGAAAAATAAATCCAAATGGATTTTAAAGGTTTTAAAGTTAAAAAGGATATAATTTGAGGTGATCTCATGGAATATATATACGCAGCAATGTTATTGCACACAGCAGGTCAGGAAATTGATGAAAAAAGTGTTAAAAAGGTTTTAAAAGCAGCAGGATCAGATGCTGATGACGCTAGGGTTAAAGCTTTAATCGCAGCCTTAGAAGACGTGGACATCGAAGAAGCAATGGAAAAAACCGCTGTAGCAGCTGCACCCGCAGCCGCAGCTGGCGCTCCAGCTGCAGAAGAAGAAACTGCAGAAGAAGAAACTGCAGAAGAAGAAGACGAAGAAGAGAAAGAAGAAGAAGCAGCTGCCGGTCTCGGCGCACTCTTCGGATAATTCTTCCCCAGCCAGAAGTCCTTCCGGACTTTTTGGCTTCTTAATATTTTTTTTAAAATTAAATTAATACTTTAATAAATATTTATAATTTATTGTTGATTAAACTTATATCAAATTAAAAGCAATGAAAAGTATACTAATTAAGTTATACCAATAATAACTAATAATATAAGCTTAGATCAAAGCATCTATACTCATATATAGTTAAATTCAGATATTAACGCTTATATCCATATTTCAATAAATATTCTTGATGATTATTATGTCTGTCCAGTTTAAAAAACTTGGTTACACCAAAAAAACCTGTAAAACTTGTGGAAATGATTTTTGGTCCATCGGCGAGCGAGAAACATGCGGCGATGCACCCTGTGATGAATATCAGTTCATTGGAAATCCAGCCACCTCAGAAAGTTATGATTTATTTTCAATCCACGATATTTTCATCCGATTCTTCCGGGAGAGAGGGCACACCCCCATCAGACGATACCCGGTCCTGGCAAAAAGATGGAGAGACGACGTTTTTTTAGTAGGGGCATCTATCTACAACTTTCAGCCATGGGTAACATCAGGACAGGTTAAACCACCAGCCAATCCACTGGTTGTAGCCCAACCATCAATCCGGCTTAACGATGTAGATAATGTAGGACGTACAGGCAGACACATGACTTGCTTCACCATGGGGGGACATCATGCCTTTAATTCTGAAGATAATCCTGTTTACTGGGATGACGAAACAGTGAAATACTGTCATGACTTCATAACCCATCTTGGGATTGATGAAGAAGAAATAACCTTTATTGAATCATGGTGGGAAGGAGGAGGTAATAGTGGGCCCTGTTATGAAGTATGTGTAAGGGGAGTAGAACTGGCCACCCTGGTTTTCATCCAATATCGCACCACAGCCGGAGGTGAAAGGGAGGAGATCCCGTTAAAAATAGTTGACACCGGATACGGTTTGGAAAGATTTGCCTGGATATCCCAGGGAACACCCACGGCTTATGATGCATCTTTTGGTCCTGTAATTGAAGAACTAAGAGAGATGGCAGGAGTAGAACTGAACCATGAAATTCTTGGTGAAAACGCCCAAGTAGCAGGTATGATGGATATTGAGGACATAGCTGATTTGAAAACTTTACGCAGTAGAGTGGCGGAGAGACTGGGAATTTCCTTAGAAGATTTGAAAGAAGCCACTGAACCCATGGAAGCAATTTATGTAATTGCAGATCACACTCGCTGTCTGGCATTCATGCTGGCTGATGGAGTAATACCCTCCAATGTTAAAGAAGGCTACCTTGCCCGCTTAATTCTACGCAGAACCATTCGTTTCATAAAAAAATTGGGACTTAAAGAATCACTGGGAAATATAATGAATATACAGCTCAACTTCCTCTCCCAGACCTATCCCGAAATCCGAAATCATCAGGAGCATATTCTCCATGTAATTGAACTTGAAGATAAACGTTACCATAAAACCATCCGCAAAGGACATCAGATGGTTAAAAAAAGCATTAAATACCTTAAAAAGGACAAAAAAGATGAAATGCCCCTTGAAATGCTTATTAAACTTTATGATTCCCAGGGTTTACCTCCAGATACAGTGGCAGATATTGCAAGAGAACTGGACTTTGAAGTAAACGTCCCGGATAACTTTTATACTCTGGTTGCAGCCCAACATTCAGAAGAAGTGGTTGAAGATGAAATACCAGTTAAACTCGATTACCCTGAAACTGGATTATTGTTCTACGATGATCCTCACAAAACGGAATTTAGTGCCAGAATTCTTGGAGTGTACGATAATAATATAATCCTGGATAAAACTCTTTTCTATCCGGAAGGAGGAGGCCAACCGTCAGATATAGGTTTTTTAGATGTTGCAGGGGAAAAAATAAAGGTATCACATGCTGAAAAGCTCGATGGAATTGTTTTACATCGAGTTGATGAGAATATGCTGGATAGAATCAAACACCGCACCGGTTCAACTCTTAAAGGAACTATCGATTGGAACCGTAGAATATCCCTGGCTCGAAATCATACCGCCACCCACCTTTTAGTAGCAGCCGCCAGGATGGTTTTAGGGGACCATATATGGCAGGCAGGTGCTCAAAAGGGTGTTAAAAAATCAAGAATAGATTTATCCCATTACCAGCGTATTAGTCAAGAAGAACTCGAGGAAATTGAACTTGCAGCCAACAGATGGGTTATGGAAAATATACCAGTTACTACAGAGTGGATGGATCGAACTGAAGCTGAGAAGAAATATGGATTCGTATTATATCAGGGAGGAGTGGTTCCAGGAAAAAGTATCAGGGTGGTTCAGATTCCCGGTGTTGATGTGCAGGCTTGTGCTGGGACACACTGCGAACAAACGGGACAGATAGGGTTAATTAAAGTCAACCGAACAGAAAGAATTCAAGATGGAGTAGAACGCCTTGAATTTTCTGCTGGAGAAGCTGCAGTTGAATCCATGCAAAAAAACGATGCTCTCTTAAACGAGAGTGCGGCAGTGTATAAGGTAGAGGCCACCCAACTCCCCAAAACCTCTGAAAGATTCTTTACTGAATGGAAGTCATTTAAAAATGAGATTGGACGGCTGAAAGCCCAGATGGCTAATCTTAAAACCGAATCACTAATTGAACAAACAGAAAATATCAATTCCTTAACCTTCCTTGCAGAAGAAGTGGATGCAGATATAGGTGAACTGGTTAAAATGGTGACCAAACTCACCGAGGATGGTGGAGTTGACGTGGTTGTCCTTGGGAATAGTGAAGGGAAGATAGCAGGTGCTGGATCACCTAAAGCCATGAAAAGAGGCGTAAAAATTAATGATATAATTAAAGAAACTGCCAAATTTATGGGTGGAGGTGGAGGTGGCAAACCCCATCTGGCACAGGGAGCTGGAAAAGAGGGAGAAAAACTGTTAGAAGCCCTTAAATTCGCGCGTAAATCTTTAAAAGATATTTTAGCCCAGAAAAACCTAAATGGGTTTGGATAAACATCTTTTATTTATTTAAAAAGTAAATTCTCATATTATAAGGTGAATTTAATTGAAAAAAACCATTCAGGATATTAATCAAAGGATCCATGAGGGTAAAGCCACCATCCTTACTGCTGAGGAAGTAACCCGTCTGGTGAAGGATGGTGAAGAACCTCGAGTAGAAGATATCGATGTGGTTACCACTGGAACCTGTGGTGTCATGTCCGGAACTGCAGCAATTTTCCATCTGCCGGTTTCAGAACCAGGAACCTTCAAGAAAGCCAAAAATATCCTTTTAAATGGTGTTCCAGGATTCCCCGGACCCTGCCCTAATGAATGGTTGGGTTCTGTGGATTTGATGATATATGGAACCTCCCACAGCATTCATGACCCTCAATATGGGGGAGGATTCCTCTTTAAAGATCTTATTAAAGGAAAAGAAATAGAAATCGAAGTAGAAGACCTAGACGGAAATATTATTAACTCAACTGCCAATCTTAATGATTTTGGCACTGCTCAGCTGATTGGAACCAGATTTGCTTTTAAAAATTATACTGCATTCATAAATCCAAGTTCGAAACCCACTTCATCAATATTCAATGCAGTGGATATGGAGGGTCCCTTTAAGGGATTTTCGTTTTCCGGTTGCGGTGAACTTAACCCACTCCAGAATGACCCTCAATTAAATTCAATCTGTATTGGCAGTAAATTACTGATAAATAATTCCGAAGGAATATTCATAGGTCCCGGAACACGTAGCAGTCCTGAAAAGCCGAACATGATGATAACTGCAGATATGAAAGAAATGGATCAATTCTATCTGGGTGGTTTCCGCACAGGAGCCGGACCTGAGGTTTACAATAGTGTGGCCACAGCCATACCTATCCTAAATGATGATATACTAAAAAGGACTTTCATCAAAAATGAGGATATAAACCTCCCTATCAGTGATATCAGAGGGCGTCACAGTGTTCTGAGCCAGACCACTTATGATGTGTGGAATAATGTGGATGAAAGACCTACTTACGAAAAAGATCTGTGTCAACGTTGCGAAACCTGTCTGGTTGAGGAAAGATGTCCGACAAAGGCTTTCCAAAAACATGACTTGAACCTGACTAAATGTTTTGGCTGTGGAATGTGCGCCTATTCCTGTCCATTCAGTTCATTCCAGATGGAAAGAGGAACTGTTTTGATGGGCTGGCAGGGTGAGATGATGGAGTTAGAAGTGAGTTGCCGTCAGTCTGACATTAAAAGAGCCCGAAAACTTGCAGAGGAACTTAAAAATAGAATTAGAAATGAAAATTTCTTACTTTAACTGTTCTTATTTAAACATATCCATTTTTATTGGGCTTTAACATCAAGCTTTGTATTAATTTATTTAATTGAGTTCAATATTTCTTCTGTTAGAGAATCCCTATTTTGCATTGTTAAATTAAAAATGAGTGCATCTTTCCTATTTTTTACCTTCAAGATGAAAGAATTTCTGGAGCGCTGGTGAATGACAGCAATTACTGGTTTCTGACTTTCCATTACTTCCCAGACTGTCTGTGAAAAGGAAGTGCTTTTAAGTTCCATTGGCCCAATTTCATCAATGAAAATATAATCTGCAGTTTTAAGAGCATTTTTAAGGGCGTTTATACCAATTTCCCGGATATTATCTACATTGACCCTATATTTACCCATTTTTGGCCCGTTATTGTTATAAATACTGGCTAATACTCCGGTTAATCCTGAACTGAGGTCTGTGATATAGAAACCTGTTCTGATACCTTTTTCTCTAATTTCTGGGCAAGAAATTCCACCTACAGAATATCCTCTATCCCTAATTCTGTTTTTTATTTCTTCCAAGATGGTGGTCTTACCCGCTCCCGGCGGACCGGTTATTAAGATGTTCATTTTATTCAGTCACACTTTAGATAATTTCTGATAATAAAAATGCCAATTGAATGAATGTAAAACAGAAATTTTAATGATTTTTAAAAGGACAGTTTATATTTTAGTGGAAAAGAACATGAAGCCCATTACAAATCCAAAGAGAAGTGCTACTATTAAAAGAAGCATAATAGTTCCCCACATGGAACTCCCGGTTTCCTCTGATTCATAGTATTCATCGAGGTCATAGCCTCTCTGGTACTTTTTCTGAGGATTTGTTTCTTGGTTATAGTTCTTTTGATAATTCTTTTTCCGTTTCTGGTTATAATTTTGATTTTGATAGTTATCTTGTTGATATGCGGATTCGGAATAATCTTCCTCATCTAAATTGTAGGGGGAAGTTCCTATATCCTCTACTTCTCTGTATTCCCCTCGTAGATACTTTTTCTTTAAGGGTTTGTATTGTGAGTTAAATAGTTCCATTCCACATTTAGGACAATAAGTCTCCCCTTTTTTTATTTTAGAACCACAATTTTCACATTTCATAGCTAACCTCTTCTATTCTCAGATGATGAATCTTTTTGTTGTTAATTTTTTACCTATAAATCGTGGATGAAATGTAATTAAGAACATTATATTTCAATCAAAATCTCATTTCTTCTAAAAACCCCTGGAACAGCAGGATGATTATATTGTGCCACTAAAAAGTTAGATTTAGGTTTAATATTATTTTTTTTCAACCATTCATTTAACTGTTCAATCTTTTCTTGGGCCAGTTTATGATTCACCCTCCCCCTGAATTTCAAAACAGCCATTTTTGGGTTATTAATTTCCTTAAATTTAATCCTTTCATCGTTAGGAATAGGTAGAGTTTCTAAAGTGTATTTGGAAGGCATTGTAAATGAAATTCGATGATTATGTAATCCAATTTTTTCTTCAGTCACTGGAACACTCATATCGATTTTTTCTGCCTCATTAATGGCTTCTTCTATGACTGGTGCGGCCATTGGAATATTTTCTGACTTTTCAACATCTTTTTCAACAATTTCTTCAGTTACTGGAGCGGTCATGGAGATTTTTGAACTTTTTTTGTTCCCCCCAAAAATATAATTGGCCAGTATGGAAAATCCAATCTTAATGGCCTGATCATAATCTGCCTCCACATCAACCTGGGCTAATATATAACCAGAATAAATCCTGATTTCAATGTCATTATCCTTACTTTCAATTGTATAATCTGGACTTTCGGTTATTTTAACACTCCCCCATACCTTTTAGTATTAAAATTTTGATTATTATTTTCTCTAAACATACATAAATCATTTTCCAGTATAAATAAAGAAAATATGTCGTGAGTTAATTTAGATGGATATTTAGATAGAAAATATAGTAAATACATTCTGGATGGAGTGTATCAACTGATTTATCTTATGTGATTCCAACTACACATCAAATTTAATAAGATTAACAGACAAATATAACATAATTAAAGGAGGTTGTATAATGGATAATGAACAAAGAAGGGAAATTATTGCCAAGTCTCCTATAACCTTTGAGGGTTTGAGAAAACTGAACATAGGTGCGGTGCACTGCACTTCGTCCAGGGATTTATCATGGTCGCCCTTGGTTTCTATTTGACATGGACCCAGGATATCTATACATTTTATCTTAAATTTAATATAATATCGTTTAGACCTTTTGAAGCCCAGATAGTGCCAGATCCAACAGTTGCATTTACAGTTGGTTATCTTGGAGTGATTCTTTCCTCGTTCCTGTTGATTTCAGCAATAGCACATTTCACCATTGCCTTCCTTAAAACCAAAAATTACAATGATAACTTGAAACGGGGTATGAACCCTTACCGGTGGTATGAGTATTTCTTCTCCAGCTCCATTATGCTGGTAATCATAGCCACTTTTGTGGGTGTATGGGATCTCTGGTCTCTGGTAATGATCTTTGTTTTAAATGCTGTGATGATATTGTGTGGCCTTTTAATGGAAAAGATCAACTCTCTTACCAAAGAAACTGACTGGTCTGCATATCTGGTGGGATGTATATCTGGATTCGTTCCCTGGATAGTTTTAGCAGCCTACTTCGTTGCGGCACTGGGATCCACTGAGACAAATCCGCCAGACTTTGTTTACGCAATACTGCTCATCTACTTCATTATGTTCAACACCTTCTCCATTAACATGGTATTGCAGTACAAAGGTATTGGAAAATGGAAGGACTACCTCTACGGTGAACGAGTGTACATAATACTAAGTCTAATTGCCAAAACTGCACTGGCCTGGCTGGCATTTGTAGGAGTCTTCGCCCCTTAAAAACAGACAAAAAAAGTAATCTGGCATTTAACAAAAAGCCAGATTACGAATCCTATTTTCTTAAAATTTGTGATATAGGTTAATAGATGAATATCATTCAATCTAAGAAGAAAATAATCCTTATTTTAGTTTTGTCGATTATACTAATGGTAGCAGCTGCTTTTACTTATTATGTTTCTGATTATTATCATGCTGATACTAATGCCATTGCTGCATTAAACTCGACTGAATCTTACAATGTAGAAAACACTGCTGAATCTGTGACATTCACTCCTAAAATTAATCAGAGTGCTATTGGGATAATAATTTATCCCGGAGCTAAAGTAGAAGCTGAATCTTACTCAGTATTGGCTTCTAAGCTGGCTGAAAATGGTTACACCACAGTAATAGCTAAAATGCCATTTAACCTGGCATTTTTTGGTGCAGACAAGGCAGATCAAATTATTGGAAATCATAGTGAAATAAATTCGTGGGTAATTGGAGGTCATTCTCTGGGCGGTGTTTTTGCATCAGAATATGCGCTTAATCATCAGGATAAAATAAAGGGAGTTATCTATTTAGCAGCCTACCCCTCTTCAAATGCATCTCAGGCCACCTTTCGATCATTATCAATTAGAGGGTCTCTGGATAACTTAACCCTGGCAGAGGATCTATCGGAGAATATTGATAAATTCCCGGTTAATACAACTTTCATCACTATTGTAGGTGGTAATCACTACAATTTCGGTAATTATGGAGTTCAAAATGGAGATAACAACAGCACTATAACCCGAGAAGAACAACAACAGCAAACAATTAACGCGATAATTAAGTTCGTGAAGAGTCTCTAGGATCAAAAGAGTGCACCATAAATGGAATTATGATCCGGATTCAAAAATCGACCCTGCCAATTATTAGGGAATAACCCTTAAGTAATGTTCTTCATTTGCCCCCGCATTGAACTCAATACTGGAAACTTCATCCATCCAGTCCTCAAATATTTTCCATAATAGGTCATCATCAGCATAGATGCAAAAAACAGGCCCATCCTCATCCTCCATAATGAACTTTTCCACATCACCATAATCTCTTTTAATGTCACTGAGAATTTCATTAGCTAAGTTCTGTTTTTCTTTTTCCATTAAAGATCACTCCTTAATTAAATCAGATTATTAAACCCTAGTTTTTGGGCGTAACGTATTACTTCACCTATTTCACGAGATGTGGGGATCCGAGAAATGTCTTTACATTCCTGTGCCTTGAAAACAGGACTGTACTGACCCATAATGTTTAAAACCACTTCTGAGCCTAAATTTTGATATATCCATCTTAATAAGGGTTTTGAACAACATTCAACATGATTCGGGAGAACCAGATGTCGAATTATCATCTCCCCTGCTTGCCAGGCTATCTTATGGTTTCTTCCCACCACTTCCATATAGTCAGGTATGTTTGAGAGTCGCATGGCACATTCATCATTGCCATACTTAAAATCTGTCAGGTAAACATCAGCAAATCCATCTAAAATGTGCATAGCATCTTCAGAAAGATACATATTACTATTCCATACCACTGGGATGTTCTCTGATACCATGGTCATGGTGCGGAGGATGTAATGGAGATTAGGGGTTGGATCGCCACCCACAAAATTAACATTTCTGGAACCAGCAGTTCTCCTTTTCTCAATGATCGATGCGAGGTCTTTTTCATTCAAAATATTTCCCCTGCCTGGATTTTGACTTATGTCCCAGTTCTGGCAGAAAACACATCTAAAATTACATCCTGCAAAGAAAATGGTGTGACTGGGAACCAGTGGTGGTTCCTCACCAACATGCATAAATTCAGAAGCAATGAGAGGATCAGCTACTGCACAATCACCCTTTTCGAATCTTCTATTAACTCCACAGGTTTTTTCACAAAAATTACAGTTTTGGAACATTGCTTCTGCAATTTTAACCTTTATATCTAGATATGAAAAGGATGGTTTTGGTTCAATAGAATTTATATCAATTAACTTTTCGTGCTGGATGAAAGTTGAAAGTTCTCTATAGCGTTGTCTGAAATCACTTCTCAAACGTTCGTGTTCTTCCCACAGAGAATTAGTATCATCACTATCTTGTGCTTCCATCATTGAAGCTACTTTATGCCTTGCCAATTTCTGGTTGGCCATTACTGCCAGATATTTTGAAAGAACATGTTCAATGTTCTGATGGGTAATGTTCAATGTGATTCCTGTTCCTCCATCTTGGAAAATATCTAAATATCAATCATAAGTTTAATATTAACCTATAACTCTTAAATTGGAGGCAGTGATGGGGGGTACGATAAAAGGACCTAATTGGCGGGTTTTTTGGGAAGCTGCGTTGGCTTCTTTTAATATATCAAATATGTTACCCGATAGCATAGCCTTCTTAACTGGATATGCTAGTTTTCCTTTCTCTATTTTAAATGCATTCATTGCCTCTACTGAGAAATCTCCAGATATGGGGTTGGCAGTATGTGCACCTAAAACGTCAGTGACAAAAATTCCATCATTTATATCAGAAAGTGGTTCAAAATTTTTAAAATCGAAAATTAGGTTAGAAAGTCCCACTTCTGGCATGTCACTGAATGAAGATCGCATCCCGTTTCCTGTGCTATTTGTGTTTCCCTTTTTAGCTGTTTTTAAGTCGTATAAAAAGTTTCGGAGAATTCCATCCTCCACTATGACTGTTTTTTGGCTTGCTGTTCCCTCTCCATCAGCACGTGAAGAGTTGAGACCACCTTTGATGGTTCCATCATCATATATGCATAAAGATGATGATGAAACCTTTTTACCCATCATGTCTGCGTAGATTGATCTTCCCCTCTGCACGTTATCCCCATTGATGGCTTGAGAGAAGTTTGAAATCAGACCCGAGGTAGCATGATAATCTAATAAAACCTTTGTGTCTCCGGTTTCAATATTTTTACCTCCCCTGGAGTTTAACGCTAATTCACAAGCCTTATGAGCTATTTTTTCAGGGTCTATATCCATTTTCCGGGATGAATCTGATTCACTTGCAGTAGAAACACCCTCCCCATCTGAGACGTTCACGGCAATAAAAGATGAAATGTAAGTGGCAATATCTTCACAGAATGCACCTTCCGAATTGGTGATTATAATTCTGGAACAACCAGCAGAAACCCCGCCAGAAGTTGGTTCACACTTTTTATCCAGAACGGTGTCAATCATAGATTTTCCTAACTCAATGGATTCTTCGAGATCCATTACTTCAATTTTACGGTCATAAATCTCTTTAATGTTAGGATAATCTGATTTAGGGGCAAATGATAAGTTTTCATCAGCAAGGTTTGCATTAGCATTGGAAACTGCCTTATCAACAGTTTCCAGTAACTTGTCCTTTTGGGTGGTGTATGCAAACCCCATTCTATTATCATTTATAACCCTGATACCAATGCCCATTGAGTATGCTTCTTTGGCAAAGTCCACTTGGTCATTCTGGATGGTAGCGTCAACATTTTCGGTTATTTCCAGGTAAATTTCTGCTTGATCAGCATTTTTCAACGCATAATCTAGTGCCTGGTTTCCTAAATCGTTCATCATTGTAAAAACCTCTCTAATGCCTCTTTAACTCCATTTCCATATGGTTTTTCTGTTACATAATCAGCGATTGCTTTTAGTTCGGGATGAGCATTGGCCACTGCCACCTTCACCCCTGCTATTTTGAGGAAATCCAAGTCATTTTCACTATCGCCCACTGCCAGGACTTCCTCACTGTGAATTCCCTTATTTTTAAGTAATTTTAGTAGTGAGGAACCTTTGTTCACTTCTGGGTCTGTTAGGTGAATTGCGAATCCTGAATCGTAAATTTCAACATCATACTCCTTCAAAGCCTCTTTAATCAACTTTGAAGAAACATTTCGATACAAGGCTATTTCAGAAACCCTTTCGAATGAATGTTCAACCATTTGAACGGGATATATGGTTTCAAGATATTTGTAAGCTTTTTTGCTTTTTTTAATCTCGCCTAACACGAATTTTTTATCGTCACACTGTATGACTCCACCATTTTCTGCCACTAAACCCCCTGTGGTTCCCAGTAACATGGATAGAAACTTGCTAAAAGCAAGGATATTACCTGTGACAATAATTACCGGTATTCCCATTCTCTCTGCTTTCTGTATGGCTTCAATGGCATTCGGGCATAATCTTCGCTTGTTATCGGTTATTGTTCCATCAATATCTAGTGCTATGGCATTTATCAATTCAAATCACCGGAAATAAGGAAAGTTCGGGCATTATTTATTTTAATCAAGGAATGATCCGTATCGATAGGCAATGTTGCAAGTTCCTTCTTTGCTCACCATACAGGCGCCTACTGGATTAGTGGGGTTACATTCTTTTTTAAATAATTTACAGTCTTCTGGTCTAGCTACTCCTCTTAAAATAGCTCCACATATACATCCAGAAATTACTTCTGGGATTTCTGCTATTTCAATGTCGAATTTTTCTCTTGCATTTACATGGGCAAATTCATCTTTAATTTCCATTACAGAATCTGGAATTGGTGGGAAACCTCTCCACTCCTTTGTTGTAATGTAGAAGACTTCCTCAAGGAGTTTTTGGGCTTTTAAATTACCTTCATCTCTGACTGCACGTTTATATTCATTTTGTACAATAGCTTTGCCCTCATTTATTTGTTTGAGTATCAAATACACTGCTATAAGAACGTCCATTGGGTTAAATCCAGTTACCACTTGAGGAATTCCATATTTTTCTGAAAAAATATCGTAGGGTTTGGTTCCTATAATTGTGGAAACATGTCCAGGCTCTATTAAAGCGTTGAGATTCACTTCCCCTGATTCAATGAGGAAATTTAAGGCCGGAGGTATCATTCTATGGCATGATAAAACTGAAAAGTTTTCCGGTGGGTTAGAAACTATCTCCGCTGCTGTGGTTGGAGCAGTGGTTTCAAAACCTGCAGCCATAAAAACTACTTCATTATCAATATTATTGGCTAGTTCCACTGCGTTATTTATGCCATAAACTATCCTAACATCAGCACCATCTGCTTTGGCGTCGGCCAAAGATCCAGTTCCTCCAGGCACTCTCATCATGTCCCCAAAGGTTGCAATGGTTACTCCTTGCCTGGCCAGATCAAGACATTCTTCTACTTCGCGTGCAGGAACACAACAAACTGGACATCCAGGCCCTGCCACTACTTCCACTTCTTTAGGTATTAATGACCTTATCCCATGCTGCATAATCGTGTGCTCGTGAGATCCACATACATGCATTATTTTTACAGGTTGGGCGATGTTTTCTATGCGTTTTACTATTTTTTCGGAAAGATCTTTCATTGTATTCATAAAGCCACCTTAATCTGATGATAAAAGATTAATTTGTCAATAATCAGATATGTTCAAATACATTTTATTTATCGTTGAGATCTAATTATTGAATTATTCACTTTGAAGATATTATATGACATCGTTATATGGTTATGGGAACTACTGAATAAAAAAATGTTATTGAATTTGGAGGATTTACCTATCAAAAACTTGAGATCTGATATTTAAATTAATTTTTTTAGATCAATATTGGTTTAAATTAGTTATATATGACGAGTATGACATTATTTGTCCTTAAATAGCTTGAAATTAAGTTAAAGGCATTGTTGGACAATTAAGAAGATATATGGGTATAGTTATATATGTAAATTATCAAACTAATTTAAAGACATGTTAAAAATGATGCTGCATACAAAGAAGAGAAATGGTAGTTAGAATGAAGGTTGCTGTGGTCGGGCTAGGCGTAGAAGGCATTAATGCCGTTAAATCACTTCTTAATCATGGTTATGAAGTTTATGCGTCTGATATTAATGAAAATATCAATTTAAAACAAGATAAAAACTTGGAAATTGATCTTGGATTTCATAATTTCAATAAAATAGAAAAAGCTGATGCAGTTGTTTTAAGTCCAAGCCTATGGAATACAAAAGTTTTCCAGAAATTCAAGGCTGATAAAAAAATATTATCAGATATAGTAACTGATCATCGCCCCCTCTTCACCATTGGAGTCACTGGAACTAATGGTAAAACCACAACCACCATGATGATTTATGACATATTAAAAAAAGCCGGTTTGAAAGTTCTTACTGGTGGAAATGCGGGAGGAGGGTTTAAGGGTTATACTGAAGTTATTTTAGATGCCACATCGACAGATTATGATATACTGCTGGTTGAAGTCTGTGATATGACTCTTGCCTTTTGTCAGAACGCATTTGACTTTGATCTGATTGTGGTGACCAATATAGGAAGAGATCATCTGGAATTTCATAAATCATTTGAAAAATACACAGAATCCCTTAAACATTTTGTTATGGGAAAAACCGTCGTATTAAATCAAAAAAACGAAAAATTCGGTCGTTTGATTAATAAAAAATCAAATGTTAATTATTTCACTGAAATCCCCTACAAAATCAATTTATTCGGTAAATATAATCTAGAAAATGCTGCTGCAGCAGCCAAAACTGCTGAAATTTTGAAAATACCTGAAAAAATCATTAAAAACGCTCTTAAAGAATTCATGGTTTTGCCAGGGAGGTCAGCTACTTTAAACCTTCCCTCATCCCGTATTGTTGTAGGAAAAACTGATAACGCCGATGCCACTGCAGCCGTGCTGGATGAGGTTGAATTTCCAGTTATAATTCTAGGCACTCCTCGTAAAGGAGAAATATGTCGTTTTGATATTTTCAGAGAGGTTTCGAAAACAAATTCAAAGATCATCGCTATCTTCCCGGGGCTTGATGACACTCTGGAAGATGCCCGGAATATACTGGAAGAAGAAAATTACAAGGGTGAGGTTTTTATTCTGACTGATGTAGATGATGTGGTGAAATTTGCTCTTAAATGCTCTGAAAAATATTCAAACATATTTATTGGGGGTAATGGGCAGCAAAAGATTATAGAGATAACAAATAGTTTAAAGGAGACCGTCTCGGCAAAATAAAAAAAATAATATGGGTGATATGAAATGCGCAGGTCTTTATTAAATCCAATACTGGCCTTTGGTGTTTTGATAATTATAATTATAGGTTTTAGTTTTGTTGGAAACACCATCGAGGATTATTTCCCTGCCCAAAAGCCAGAGGAAATTAGCTCAATGCCTATCGGTGACACCGTAGTTAATGGAATGAAAGTAATTGATAATGATAAAATCAGGAAAGTGCCAATTATATACCATTTTAATTATCTAAATAGTTTAATGAATGAAGATAAGTATTTGCAGATTTTAAATGGAATTTTAACCGGATCGGTGGAAACACCTCTCTTGAAAATTGCCGGGAGCAATATATCACCTCAGGGAATTGCTCAGGGAATTGAAGGTCCTGGTTTTGTAAGTGTTGAAGGTCAACAGTTAGTAGTTAAAGCCCCTGGCAACTTTGTGTGGGGCTATAAAACTGGTTATACTATAGGAATAAAGAAAAAAGAGGGTATTGAGATTAAAGAAGGAGGACCATCTGGAACTGCTGTAAAGGTAGTATCTATCTCTGAGATAAATAATGAAACAATACCACACAACTATGCTAACTCAGAAACCATTAAGGAATGGTACAACAGTTCTGATGAGGGTGATATTATTTATCTGGACTATTCTCTGTCAAACTTTAACGATGGACGTAATATGGTCCCCCCAGAAAAGATTCAAACCTTCTTCGGTGATAATACATTAACCTACATGAAGAACTATCCTGGTGGCTCTCCAGTTATGGCATATATGGGACCTCATGAAGAAAAATCAATCGCCAGTACTGGTGAATCTATAGGATCGTACCCAGAATATGGGGATGCAGCCCGTGGTTACAATGCCATGAGTTTCTCAAAGGCATGGAATGGCACCATAGTCCCTCCGGGATCATCATCCCATGGAAAACTAAATGTTTACTTTGAGGGAGTTTATGATCCAAATGCTACCGGAAATTATGCAGTTCACGGAGTTTGCCCGGCAGCCAGATCGATGCGCAATGCAATTGGAGCAGCAGGATTACCAACACCTAGCGGCATTAAATGGGACCACTTGTCAATTGCATATGGTGTTAGCCCCACAGGGGATGTTTCAGTCTACAATAATAAGAATTACCCTATAAAAATTGTAATGTGGACCGAAGGAAGTGGAGCTGGGACGGTTGTCTACACTAAAATAGTGAAGCTCAATTGATATTTTCCCATTTCCATCTTCTTTTTAAGGAGCATATGACCAATGAAAGGTATATCGTGCATTATTACTGCAGCCGGTAAAAACAGAAGGATGAGAGAAGACCTCCACAATAAAGGAATGGAAATAAAACACAAACTACTTTTAAAAATAAATAATGAACCGATTCTAACAACTACGGTTAAAAAAGCACTAGAGACCGATTTAGATGAGTGTATTATTGTATTAGGACATTTTATGGAAGATTTATATCCTTCATTAGATGAAATAAATGATTCTCGACTCATCACCATTGAAAACACTGATGTGAATGTTGAGTTATCTCAGACTCTTTTAAATGGTGTTTTAAACGTGAAATATGATTATTGTCTATGTTTAGCAGGGGACCAGCCCACAGTTACCAAAAAGACAATGCAAAATCTCATTGATCAACTCTTTAAAAGCCCCGAACCAGAAAATACTGTTACCATCCTCGCTCGTGGCGAAACTGGTTACTTGGATAGTGCCCGAGGGTTAGGGATGCCATTCGCATGCCATTCTTCTCTGCTTGAACAGTATCTTCAGGGCAAGGAGGATAATCTGAATCCGATCCTGAAGGGGATGGTTGCTGATGGTGTTTCACTTTATGGGGTTCAGGGACAGAATGAATTAGAATTAATCAACATTAATCGTTACGAGGATTATCTTAAAGTTTTAAGGCTTTTGAATGAGAAGAAATGAAATTTAAGAATACTGATTTTTGAGGTTAAGACATATTCACTATTTATGGATTATAAAAAAAAAATTGAATCTAGTTGATAAAAAAATAGAAGATATGATTCTAGCTCATATTTTCCAGTGCGTTAATCACACAGCCAATATTTTCGCCAGTAAGGCCAATAATAACCTCATCCTCTTTTACATCAGCATATTGTCGGGACCCACTGCATCCTAAGGTAATATTGGGTCGGCGCCGTGTGAATGGTCCAGCAACTGCATCGGCACATATTGACTGGATTCCAGCAAAGTCTGCTTCCATTCTTCCACCCATTGTGTAAACTAAGGCCTGTGCCAATATCATGGCCTTGGCAGGGTTTGCAAAGATTACAATAACATCCGGGTCGAAAGTTGCTTTCTCCAGAGGTGCATAAACCAATGCATACATAATCTGGTCAATTTTAGGAATGGAGTCCATTGTTTTTTTAGCTGATGCTATGCTGGAGAAACGTCCTAATTCATAATAAAACTCCCCAGTTTTAACTTTAGCAGGTGCTTCCTCAAGGCCAATGGCAGATGAACCTCCTTTACACATCTGTTCTTCGGCTGTGGCATAAAAAGTATCCCCTCCACTTGCTTTTAACACCAATTCACAGTGGCGCATTTTTTCAGCGGCCTTTGGAATTCCCTCAGGGATATCTTCTTCTCTTAAAACGAATTTTATGGCAACTGGTGATCTTTCCAGACCCAGATGTTCCTTTAATTTGCCAGATATGACATCGTATCCATTTGACTCCAACATACTTTTCACCTCTATGACTTTAGAAATCTATATGAGTTTAGAATTTAGTAAGAATAATATTTTTCGATATTTGGATTGTGAAAATGGAAAAATAATGAATATTATCAATAGGAAAATTTTTTAAACTGAATTAATGCCTTCCACAATCTCAGAAATCTTTTCTTTTATATTAGAAGTATTTTCCACTACCGTTCCTGTAACAATGATGTCAGCACCAGCCTTAGATACTTCTTTAGCTGCCGTTCCAGTCCGTATGCCACCACCAACTAATACAAGGTGATTTGTAAACATTTTAACTTTCTGGATCATCTCCTCAGGAATAATATCTCCCGCTCCAGAGCCTGCCTCTAAATAAAATAGTCTCATACCCAGAAATTCAGCTGCCAGTGCATAAGCAACCGCAAGATCTGGCTTTCTACGAGGGATTAACTTGGCGTCTCCCACCCACCCCGCTGTTTCTCCAGGTTCCACAATGACGTAACCCATGGGTATGGATTCTATTCCAACTTTTTTCACTTTAGGGGCACCCAAAGCCTGTGCACCAATAATCCAATAAGGATTATTGGAGTTTAATAGGCTCATGAAAAATATTGCATCTGCGTATTCACTTACACCCGTTGTGTTACCCGGGAAGAGGATAATAGGAACTTCTAAGTTATCTTGAAGAATTTTAGCCGTTTTATCGAGTTCTTGAGAGTCAGTGGTGGATCCTCCCAACATAATCCCATTTGTACCACCCGCAACGGCTTGTAAAGCCATTTCCAAGGCTTTCTGAGGATCCTGATCCTCTGGGTCCAAAAGGGTGAGATGAACTTTACCATTCTTAAGTGATTCTTTTAGATATTCTTCCACTTTCATCAGATCACACCATTAAGTTTACATTAAATGGATTTTGATTAGTATAAATGATTATAATAAATTTTTATTACCTTAGAATTATTAATTACATAAAAGAAATAAAAAAGGATTTCTTATCCCATGGATATCCAGGGATAGTTAAATGAGATTATTTATCCTCTCGGCTCTTTGGCCTTGAATCTCAATCCCTTGTATCCGCACTTACGACATGCCTTGGCCGTTGGTGGGTTTCGGGCATTACATTTGAGACAAATTTTGATCTTGAATATTCTATTCTCTGCTTCTTCAAATCTAGCCATTATTTATCCTCCTATAAATTCATTCTGAATATCTACAACTTCCCGACTGCTGCGAGCCCGGGAATATGCCTCTAAGAGCTCATGGTTAAGCTCAATAAAATGAGGTCCCCACTTGAAGTGGGACATAATCTGAATAGCATTATCTTTAAGTCCCACTATATATAAGGTTGCTGCCACAGCCTCAGCAGTGGACAGTATACATGGTTTACCATAATTGGTTGGATTGGCCGCCACCAGGAAGGGAAGTGAACGATGAGTTGCAGTGCCTCTGAACATGGCTGAAGACTTGTCAATCCGTTTCCATGAACAATCCAGCCCTACAATGCCTTTTTCAACAACCAAATCGTGGTCTTCAGGAGATACTGCCTTTGGTGCAAATGGATCTAATACTAAACCTCCCCTGGGAACTTGGTTGAGGCGAGTGACCATTCTGATCTCTTTCTGCTTATCAAGTTTACGGGTGGTGCACTTTTTAGGATCACACTGCTCTGCGTGGTAAATTACTATTTTATGAGGCATAGAATCAAAATTATAATTTGCTATTAATTCTGGGATTATTTATTCGTATTTCCTATTTTATGTAAACTATATGAATATAATAGATCTCAATTTTTTTCGTTAATCAATCTAGATCCTATTCTTATACATTAACTCCTTAAACGTTATGGTATGCTCGGTTCCGTGGTTTACTTCAGAAGTGATCGTACCCTCTAATTGTTTAACAAGACTTTTTACTAGCTGAAGTCCCAAAGTACTAGTTTCACGGAAATCCATTTCTACAGGCAAACCAATACCATTATCGCTTACCCTGAGCATTATATGGTCATTGACTTTCTTTAAAAGTACATTTACCTTACCTTCTTTATGACCGGGAAATGCATGTTTTATGCAGTTTGAAAGTAATTCCGTGTAAATTAATCCACATGGAATGGATGTTTCAATATTTAGCATGATGTCTTTATCTAAATCTAAATCAACCTCGATTTTGGTATTACCATGATAATTATAGAAAACATCTGCAGTTAAACTTCTTAAATATTCGCTGAAATCTATTGCCATCAAATTCTGAGACTGGTACAGTTTTTCATGGATCATGGCCATGGATCTAATGCGGTTCTGGTTTCGTTTCAAAATATCCTGCAATTTTGAATCTGTTAGTGCAGATGATTGAAGATTTAAAATGCTTGAAATAATCTGCATGTTATTTTTGACACGGTGGTGTATTTCTCTTAGTAATAATTCTTTTTCATTAAGCGATTTGTTAATTTGCTCTTCATATCGTCTACGCTGAATAGCTAAGGCAAAAAAATCAGCAATTCTCTTAACTGCTTTTAGATCTTTATCAGAATAAGATTTTTCAGGAGGATTTGCCAATGCCAGCTCACCCACCAATTCTTCACCAATCAATACAGGGACAGCAAGGAATTTCTCAATTTTAACATGCCCCCTCGGCGAACCTAATGCTGAGGGATGTTTTTCAGCCTCATTGTCGTAAAAAGCTTCTTTTGTATTTAAACAGTGCCCCCATAGGCCACCATACTTCCCATCAGGGCCAATGGGGAATCTTATTTCCTCCGGAATGTTACCGTCATCATATACTTCGCACTGAGGCATCATTCTGGTGAGGGTTTGATTAATAAGATCCTGATTTTCAGGATCAATTGTAGCCACAAAACCGTGTTCACTCCCTGAAAGTGACAATACTTCCTTTAAAATAACAATAGAAATATCTTGAATGGTGTTAAGAGGTGAAATTAATGGAACATAAATTTTGGCAAGGGCCTGATTAATTTTTAACTCCATTCTAAGTTCAATGCGTGATTGTTTCTTTTCAGTTATATCCAAGACAGAAACCAGGCTTTGTTTAGTATCAGGCAACATAGCCACACTCATATAAACGTCTTTTCTGTTTCCTTTTCTATCTTTCAAAACGCTTTCATAAGTTCT
>OFEK01000158.1_pt1 | contig 96557 bp, 72 predicted proteins | sample 1521131 | NCBI WGS metagenome assembly OFEK01 (sample SAMN05720209, study PRJEB24109) | activated sludge metagenome | isolation source: Anaerobic digester | place: China | collected 2015-12-16 | reverse complement strand
TTTTGGGCTAATTGAGCATTTTTGTTATTTACTCATTCTCAGAGTCGGTCAGATGCTAAAAATGAGAAAAATGGGACTGGAATTTGCCGGAATATAAATTTAACCTTATTTTGTTAAGAACTAACTCTGAAAAAGTCTTCTCTGCAACAGCCTGCGCGGCGGAACGCAATCCGACTCGGTCGGATCGCAAAGTAACGCAAAGTAACAACAATCATTGTGAAGGAAAGTACTCATTGCAAAAGCCTGCACAACAACACGGAGTTCATACCCCTAGTTTGAAGGGAGGAGGTATTCGGGATATAGTCCGGAAATAGAAGCCCAGGGCTTCTATTTCCAGACTATGGCAGTTTGAAATTTATTATTTTACCTCTACAATTGCATGACCTATAGGCGGAGTCATTTCAAAAGCAATCGGGGTAACAGTCCTGCCCTGGTTATAATCCCAAAATGAATTCTCCGGGCAATTTCTTCTGAAACCGACAGAATGGACAATATAAAGTTGCCAACCAGGTTTAGCTCTTTCAAGCCACATTCCGACGTCTCGTTTTAAGTCATTGTTCTCAGTGTCTTCCCAGCTAACTGCAGAACCGTCCCAATCTCTAATGCCCGACTCGGTATTAAATTGGATAAAGCAGATTTCCTTATCTTTATTAATCATTTTTTCGGGAGTATCCCATTTCTCATGGAGCACATTTCCGACGAAGTCGTAATTGGCAAAGATTTTCCAGTAGACCTGATCGGCAACTTTTTTACTATATTCGGGATGCTTTTTGTTAAATCCGTCCAGCAAGTCCTTATACAGTTTTCCCTTTGGAGTAAAATAGCGCAGATCAATTGTTCCACCGGCTTCCACAAAGAACTTGCCATCTCTAAATTCAAACTGAGAAGGATTATATTGAGTTTTTTGGGGGAATCCACTTTTAGATACACAGACAGCTCCATAGCCAAAAGCTTTAATATAGGCGGGATCCAGATCGGCCGGCAGAAAAAACGAAAAGAAAGAAAGGACTATAACACTAAACACAAATTTTTTCAAAATATTCATAACAGACTTCCTTATGTTAATTGATAAATAATCATCTAACAAGCGGCAAGGGGCTATACCGGGAATTTGTCGTTTTAACACAAAAATGAACAGACAAATTTAGCTAAAATAAATCAAGTGACAAAAAGAAAGAATAAAAATTAATTATAATTAGAAATCAGCCAACCGGGAAGAAGTAATCCGGCTGGCTGATTTGAAAGGGGTCTAACCGAAAAGCATTTTCACTACAAAGAGAGCTCCGAGAGTACCAGCCAGATCAGCGATTAAGCCGACTGCAAGGGCATGACGGATTTTGCTGATATTTACCGCGCCGAAATAAACCGCCACCACATAGAAAGTGGTTTCGGAACTACCGAAGAGAGTTGAGGTAAGGATACCCACGAATGTATCCGTACCATGAACAGCCATAGTTTCGGCCATTACGCCAAGCGAACCACTACCCGAGAGGGGTCTCATAAGAGCCATTGGGAGGGCTTCAACGGGAAATCCGATAAAGTCAGTGAAAGGTCTAAGAACATAGATGAGCCAGTCCATAGCACCGCCTGCTCGAAAAATAGCTATAGCCATCAAGATACCGACGAGATATGGAATAATTCTGACGGCGACATTAAATCCCTCTTTAGCGCCTTCAATAAAGGTCTCGTAAACCTTGACTTTTCTAAAAAAGCCATACATTACGAAAGAAACTATTATAAGAGGGATAGCCAAGGTTGCAACAATTTGAATAATCAATCTGACAGTTTCGGCACTCATGAAAGAGAATGCGCCGCCGACCAGGGCAAAAAGTCCCGTTGCGAAAGCAATCACAAAAAAGAGGATCACAAAAGCAACAATCAAAAAGAACTTAGCATATTGTTTAATCCAAGAAGCAAAACCGCCTTTACCCATGGGGAATTTTTCAAGAAGTTTAGCGCTAAGGACACCCATAATAGTGGCGCAAGTTGAGCCAAATATGGAAGTCCCGATAATAATTGCGGGTTCCGCACTACCAGCAGCAGCGCGAAGTGCGATAGCTGTTGCGGGGATCATGGTCATTCCGCCGGTATTGAGAGCCAGGAAAGTACACATTGCGTTTGTGGCAGTATCCTTTTTATCGTTAAGAGAATTAAGTTCCTCCATGGCTTTAAGTCCGAAGGGAGTTGCGGCATTACTCAGCCCCAAAAAGTTCGCCGACCAGTTCATTATAATTGCCCCCATAGCAGGATGATCGGAGGGGACATCGGGGAATAAGAATCTAGTAACCGGGGTAAGTGCTTTAGCAAGAATTCGAATAAGTCCTGCTTCATCAGCTATTTTCATAATGCCGAGCCACATAGCCATAATACCGATCAAGCCCAAGGCAATTTTCACAGCGGTGTCCGCATAACTTAAAGCAGAGTTGGTAACCTCCTTCATTTTTATGAAAGAGATTTTTTCGAAAACAATTTCCGCACCGACAACTTCTCCAGATTTTGTTCCCATTATTTTTATTTCGCCATACAAATCTTCTTCCTTGCCGTTGGTTTTAGCCATCCGTTTCAGAATTTCGGGGCTATCACCTCCGATGACTAGGTAAAGAGGGGCTTTATTGGTTTTTTTATCAAATGACAAATGAGCGGAGAACTCAAGGTCTTCCGGAATATTTTCATTGTAGAAATTATTAAAATCTGTTTTTGCGATTTTAATTTTAATCTCAACATTTTTAGTATAGACGGGAGTTACCGAATCAGGAAAAGAGACAACAGCGGAAAGGGGTTTTCCGGTTTTATACTTATCCGTTGAACTATCAATAATATCGCTGGATAAAGCTGCCGCTAAACCAAGAAAAATAAGGGCGGCCCATACATAATTCATCATAACTGTTTTTCCTTATTTAATGTTTATAAATTTATACCGGAACGGGAAAGAAGTATTTCCCTTTGAATTGACGGCTATTATTCTAATATCACACGCATTAATGGAGTCATCGTTAACCGATACTTTAACCTGATTACTCCTGGCATCGAATAAAAACGAATTCACGGCAGTAGAGTCGAAAAAGACCTTTATACTATTGGGGTCGATAGTATTTTTATCAGTGATTTTAAAGAAGAGTTCCTTAACGCCATTATTTATTTCTTCAGTAAAGAAAGAAATTTTAGGAACACCAGTTTTAAAGTAGCGGCACAATCCCTTGAAAATTCCCCAAGCCTGAATTTTATTAAAATCCTCGAGGGCTAAGCGCTGTTCTTCCCAGTTGTGGGTATGGAAGCCGCACTCAAGAAGAACGGCAGGAATTTCGGTATGCCGGAGGACAGAAAATCCAGCTTTCGGATAAATCCAATAATCAGAGTAAGTCCCGTCAAACGAACCAAGACCTCCGCTATTTCTCATAGCAAAAGCCAAGTCACGCTGAATAAACTTAGCGAGGTCTTTTTCCATCGGTTCAAATTCGAAATCAGACTCGGTTGCATGGTAATAAGTTGAAGTATAATTAGTCCAATTATCCCCAGCTTTTCCGGGGGCATTATGATGCACGCTTATAAAAATATCCGCACCGCTTTGATTTGCCATAATTGAACGGTCTTTAAGGCTTACAGTTTTGTCAATATCTCTTGACAAGAAGACAGTTGCCCCGGCTTGCTCAAGAAAGCTTCTAAGATAAAGGGAAACGCGCAGATTCACATCTGCTTCAATAGCGATACCCATAGGTCCGGTATTTTTCCGGTCCTCTCCTCCATGTCCCGGGTCAAGGAAAATCTTTAGTCCGGATAAACCCGAGCTACAGTCAGAGATGCTGTTATTCATTAATTGCGTATCAAGGAACTCCCTCGGGACATCGTAGTAAACAGCGGGGCCGGAGGAACATCCATAGAAAAGGACAACAAGAACAAACAGAGCAAAATATTTTTTCATCTAATCTCCTTTATATAGTGGTAGCAATAAAGTCAATATTGTGACTACAAAAATAAGAATCATTTGCTTATGATAAAAGCAAAAGAGGAGATTGTGAAAATTATATAATACAGTTTCCGTGGTTGTCCGAAAACAAGCAGGAGTTACAATGATCCAGATTCTTGGGGAACGATTTTGCTCTGATACCGGCAATTGATTTTTCAACAAGTTTTCCGAAAGAAGATATAGAGTGCAGGGATACCGACTGACGGATATCAATCGAGGGGTAGTTAATAAAGAGAAGATTTAACTCTATATCCCTTCCAGGCATTATTGAGTTAAGAAGATATGCATAAAACATAAGCTGATCTGAATACTGCCTTCCTCTTTGTAAAATGGAGGATTTATCGGTATTCGGGAGGGTATCGGTTTTATAATCAACCACAATTAATTTCGAATCACCGTCGAAGATCACCTTATCAATAATGCCATACAAAATATAATTTGAGTTTCTTACAAATATCTCATACTCATTTTTGTAATCCTTGTAATTTTGAAGATTTTTATAAGAAGCTGAATTATAGAATGCGGCGAGAGTTTCCTTCACTTTATTTCTCAACCTATCAAGGGGAATTAAGTTATAGCGAGTAAAGTCAGTTTCCGTTCTGAGTATTACTTCAATAAGGGAATCAACATCTTCAACGGGAGTATTTTTTTGCAGAGCCGCGTGAATTATACTTCCCTTGAAAAGAGAAAAAGAAGTAAAGACTGATTTATCTTCGTCTTTCTTTTCTTTCTCCTCACGGTCAACAGATTTATATTCATATTCCACACTTTCTTTTTCTAACTCATGATTGGAAGACAAATGTGAAAATTTACTAAAGCCGAGTTCGTAAGTCAGTTTATACTTAAGCGGGCAGTGAAGGAAAGTTGCGATTTTCGTTGCGGAATAGATTTCTTCCGAAGGAGATTCTATTATTTTATCACTATTAACTTTGATGTCAAAAGGTTTTTCAATTCCGGGGACCGGATCAGCTTCCGCTTCAGCATAGTCAACAGTTTTCAGGACCGGAATTTCAACCGTCATTTCCTCTTCGAAGGAGACAAATTTTCCGTCGTGAACGAGAGCCTTCTTAAGTTTACCGGAAACCGCAATTTTGGGTTGAATGAGGGGCATATTCAGTCCATTACAGAGAAAAGAAAAGAATGAGTTTTTCTTGAATGGTTTATCGCTTATAACTCCGGAGAGAAAGAGGAAATTTTCAGCGCGGGTAACGGCGACATAGAACAAGCGGACAGATTCAGCAATTTCTTTCTCCTTTTGGATATAGTCATAAGTCCGCAGGATGGGGGGGGAAACATAATCCTTAGAATAATTTCCAGAATGTGGAATTTTCATCAACAATCCGGTATTTTTTGCAATAGCGACTGACTTAGCTTTAGTTACCGTTTGCTGAGGAACCTCATCCATATTTATGACGAATACCGCTTTATACTGCATTCCCTTTGCCATATGAATAGTAAGAATTTTCACTGTATCAGAATCATCTCCAGGGCTTACCAGACCTTCATCAGTTTTGGTTTCAATAGCGTCGCGGAGGAATTCAGTATAATCATAAAGAAGGCGATAACCGTTAGAAACAAATACTTCTGCGTCCTTAATTAATTTTTCGAGATTTTGCACTTCCACATTACCATTTTTTCTAGCAGCAATGACTGAAAGAAAATCCCCTTCTTCAATTATCTTTCTGATTAATGAGGGGATATCATAAGTTTCGGCTAATTGAATATTTTCAGAAAGGATTTTAACAATTTTATCAAAAGTTTTGCTTTGGTCAGCGGAATGAACTAATCTTTTCCAAAGACTAACCGGTGATGAAGGAGGATCGGGCGGTTCGGTTAAAGATATTTCAAGAATAGAAGAGTCAGACAAATTAAAAAACGGGGAGCGAAGCAAGCCGACGAGAGGGACGTCATCCTTATTAACAAGGAAGCTCAAGTAATTGTAAATATCGTAGACCGTCTGGCGCTGATAAAAACCCTCACCGCCAAGTATAGAATAAGGAATGTTCTCATCAGTAAATACCTTTTCAATAACCGGAAAGATTTTTCGCTTACGGCAGAGCAGAGCGATGTCCCGGTAGTTAAGACTATCCGTTGAATGTTTAAGTTGCTTAAGACGTTTTGCAATCATTCTGATTTCCGAAACCTGCGGATTATTTAATTCCTTTTGCATATTGTCCGCCAAGATGATTTCAATAGTCCCGGGCTCATTATCCGATCTTGCGCAGACAATATTTGAAAAAGCGACGCGATTAAACTCCGGAATCGGATTGTCCATAAGATTTGAAAACAGATGGTTAGTAAAGAGAGCAAGTGAAGGGGACATACGGAAACTCTCCTCCAGTTCTCTGGCGCCCCGATTGTCAGTTTCCCTTTGAATGTTTTCCCTTGTTTTCCGGAATACTTCAAGTTCCGCATCCCGGAACATATAGATACTTTGCTTCTCATCACCAACAACGAAGAAATTATTATCCTTCAAATAATTTACGAGGGGCAGGAATATATTATATTGAATTTCGTTAGTGTCCTGATATTCATCGATCATAATATAGTTGAAGCGCTCTTTCAAAGTTTCCCGCACATGGTCATCAGAAACCACCTTTTCTGCTTTCAGCAAAAGGTCCTCAAAATCAAGCAAACCTTTTGTTTTTTTCTTTGTTTCATATTTGTGGAACACACGATCGAACAAAGTCATCAAATGAAGACCAACAGCAGCGAGATAGTTGTGTGAAGAAAGGTCGTCAGATGAGGAGTGAATTTTGTTAATAGTATCCTGATAAGAAGAAAGAAGTATCGAGTCAGATTCAGTGAACTCTTTTCCCGCCTCAAATTCCTTTTTATAGTCAGAGCGTATCTCGCCTTTTTGAGTAAGGATTTCGTTTAGCAAGTCTTTCATTAAACGTAAGACATCAAGGCAATTCCCATTTTGTGATGCAATCCTGAGTTGAGAAAGCATCGAAGTGATTTTAGGGACTTTCGGTTCTTTTCCTCTTTTCAAGGGGATTGTATTCCCAGAGTTAATTTCTGATATTCCCTCAATGAAATCCCCTAAAAAAGGAGCAAGGATAAGGTTAAGGTCTTGTAAGTATTTTGTGTTGAAAAAAGATTCGATAAGGGAGAAAGACCGGGAATAAATTTCATTTTGTAAGCGGAGAACTTTCCGGCGTTCTTCGATCATTTTATTAATTACGCTCTGAAGATTGGCCCAGGAGCCGAATATTCTGACGAGAGTGCGGATATCATTTTTTTCTTGCGAGGGGAAATCCGGAGAATGAAATTCTCTCTTAAACTCATCAAAAGAAGTGGCGATAAGTTCATCATTTAAGGTCTGGTCAGCCACGATGAAATCAGTATCCACATCAGCCTCAACGGCAAATTCCTTAATAACATCCTTACAGAAAGAGTGAATAGTAGAAATTTTTGCCGAATAAAGTTGTCGGCGAAGCAGAAGAAACCGGGAGGCATCCTCAGGTTGAGACTCTTGAATCTTTTCCTCAATTCGAAGAGATATTTTCGAATAAAGTTCTGCTGCGGCTTTATCAGTAAAAGTTATAGCAACAATTTTTGAGAGATCAATGTTTTTCTCAAGCGCAATTTTAAGGTAGCGTTCAATCAACACAGAAGTCTTGCCAGAGCCAGCATTAGCAGTGAGGGAAATATGGCTATCAAGTCCCAGAGCATTTTCCTGATTCTGTGTAAATACTTTATTGCCCATATTATTCTTTATTATCGTTCAGGAAAGAATCCGATGTTACGGTTTTCAGGAGTTTGATTATGAACTCTGTCGTTTCGGTATTCTGTTTATTAAGGTAGATATCCCCGCCAATGCCGGATATGAATTTTTTAGCCATCTTTAAGCCAAGTCCCATACCTGACTTTTTCGTTGAAAAATCAGGATCAAATATGCGGTCTTTTAAGTAATCAGGAATTCCGGTTCCATTATCCGATACAGAAATAATAAAAAAGTTATCTTCATCAGAGAGAGTGATATTAATAATATTGGCCCTTGCCTGTATAGAATTTCTGACGATATTAATAAAGACTCTTCTAAGATTATTTTCATCTGCTTCAATAACGGCAGTATCAAGATCAGAGGAAAAACGAATGGATATTTTTTCGTGTATGAAAAGGTTAACCACTTCATTAACAGTATGGACAAGATTGATATTGGTCAAATTAATTCCGGGCATGCGGGCAAAGCGTGAGAATTCGGAGGCAATCTGACTGAGTGTATCAATCTGCTGAAGAACGGTATTAGTAACCTTTTGAAAGATGACGTCGAAATTTTTGCCTGCGTCTTTGTAGGAAGCGATAAGCTGTTGAACGGCAAGTTTCATGGGGGTAAGGGGGTTTTTAATTTCATGCGCCACCTGTTTAGCCATTTCCCTCCAAGCGCTTTCCCTTTCCAATTCAGCCAATTCATGCTGATTTCGTTTAATTTCCGAGGTCATATAATTAAAGCCATCAATAAGATCTTTGATCTCGCCAAACTCAACTTTTTCAACCCGAACATTCAGATCACCATGGGCGACCGAGTTTGTAGCATTAGTAAGATTACGGATTGGGGCAGAGATTTTACCAGCCAGCATTGTGCTGACAAGGATTATAATAAGTATTGCAACAGAGTACGAGCCAAAAATAAAAACATCTATTTCGAGTGGAGAGAAGGGATTATCGAGTTTATTAAAAATATCATTGACCTCGATAATATATGAACGGTTGTTTATCCTTGCCTTTCTATAAAAGGAGTGATACTCAACATTCTCGTATTTATTTTTCACGAAGTCCTCATTTAATCCTATCAGACGGAGAGATTGAAGAGGTAAAGGATTGAGGAGATCGGGAATAATTCCAGCAGCCAAAAGGTCATAATTAGTTGTAAATGCAATACGAGAAGAATCGTAGAAATTGTAAGAAATTTTTAATTCCTTATGAGCTTTTTCAACTGCGGTTAAAACACTTCTATCGGGGTTGTTTTTTAACTGAGTCTTAATGTGTTCTTCAATCAGAGTTGCTTTTTCGCGAAGTGAGGAGCGGACGAGATTTTCACTCTTTTCAGATACGCTAAAGCGGTTATAAATTGCAAGAGCAAGAAGAGGGATAAGAGAAATAATTAAGAAAGAGGTAAGTAACTGACTCTTAAAAGTGAAGCGGAGTTTTTTAAGTTCCTGCAGATTTTTAATAAGCGAAATAAAAATAAGAACCACAAGAAATATACTATGGAGAATGAAAAGTTTGAGGAAGTTAAAGACACTCCATTCAAGATCTTTTTCTTTGAGGGTGACGACTATGTGGTTAGTATCCTTCCCGATAATCTGTCTAAGAGCAAAAAGGACATGATCCTCGTTATTAATTTTTGCCTCACTCCATAGCTCGCCCAATTCATTATAAGTGCCCGTCCGGATCAGATCAATAACCTGTCTGTCCAAAAACAGATCAGATCTATAAGGAGTGACTTCGCGGTTAGAGAGAGAAAAAATATTTGCTGAAGTAGAAGAAATATCCCGTTTACGTTTATCAGAATAGAGAAGTTTATGCACATCAGGGACAGCAGAGGAGGGATGTTTAACAACAACCGTTGCGCAGATGTAACCAATCTTTTTATTCCGATCTTTTATGGGAATAATTCCCGAAACAATTTTTTCTCCTGTTTCATTATTTATGAGGTCAAATGTTTTCAATTCATCTGCCGGCAAAGCGAGAGCTATCTGAGGAACGAGGTCTTTTTCCGGGAGTCCAGTTGAGAAGCTGCCGACAATTTTACGATTTTTATCAAGAATAGTAATTGCAGAGGAGACATCTTCATTTCTCATAGCGCTTCGTGACCAGACCCAGAAGGCGAGGGAATTAAAGTCGGTTTCCCTTCCCAACAAGCCGTCAACCAATTCCTCCGAAGAATAAGATTCAAGCAATGCCTCACCAACAAGAAAAGTGCGAAGGCTTTCATTTTGGCGATTGATGTTATACGCAATAGTCCGCAAAGACTCTTTTTCCTGAAGGAGGTTAAAATAATTAAGGTATGAGATGCTAATTATTGATGAGAAAACAATAATGGTAAGGTAATCAACAGTTTTTATTGTTGCTTGTCGTGATATTTTAAAGGAGACCAGGAAAAGTAAAAACAAGGTCAGGAAAAGCAATGTGGGAGTTATCAATGGTTCAGACTGAGCGAAGGAGTAGATAAGGAAACCGACCAAATAAATAATTGCAAAGAAACCAACATAGACTGTAAACTGAAATTTGTTTTTTGTCTGAAGCCAGGAAAAATTATGAGCAAGCAACAGAACAATAAGCAAAGCAATCGACGAAGCGAGAAGCAGAAGTGAAAAATTCATAAACAAAATAATAAAATCGGGGAGAAGATCACTTCCAGCGAAGTAATTCAAAGAAGAATCATAGATAATGCTTTTTATGGAAGCAGAAAGAATTCTGATAAATCCAAACACAAAAAAAGCAGTGACAGGAATCAGAATAAAGAAGGAGGAGCGATTTTTATTCCGGGCATAATGAGTGAAATAATTAGAATATTGATTGGAGAGGTACAAAATCACAGCCAGAAATGCTACAGCAGTCATAAAGAGTTCAAGGGGGGATTTAACAATTCCCCCACCCATAGAAGAAGAGAAATGAGAAGGATCAGATAGTTCCTGCCAAACCAAATTAGCGGGGATATCAAGGTAATAAAGGATAAAGCGTAAGAAGAGAATATATATAATAAAAAGGGCTATTTTCAGAGACCGAAACTTTAATTTTTTGTAATCACTTTTTAGTCCGAAGCCAAGCATTAAGAAAGCGAGAACCAGGAGGAGGGACTGAACCGATGAAATTTTATCCCGGAAGGAATTAAGTTCCAAATTAAGTGTTGGAACTGCAACAGTAACCAATCCGATTTTTTCTCCCCGGTTATTAAGAATTTCAAAGGAAGAGTTTCTTCCATCCTTTGATTTGGACTTAGAAGGATTATAAGTAATAGCAATATTAGTTTGAAATTTATCTTCCAGCTCAGAAGTTAAGCTATAGCCAGTTTGCCTGCCGATTTCGAATGTGTATTTTTTTTCAAGAAGTTTTTCGAAGGAAAGCCAGTACTTTGAATTATCAATAATAACAGAATCAAAAAAAGCAAGAGTTGTTTTTAAGGGAGTGGTTTTAAAGAAAGTGATTCCGGTACCTGAATTACCGGGAGGGGATACAGGTTTCCGAGTAGTTATATTGTTATTCCAAGCCCTAAGATTTCCGATACTGTCGTAGAGAGCGATTTCGTAATTAAGGAAAGAGGGGTCATTTAACTTGCGAAAGAGAAATTTTCTCAAAGACTCGTCTGATGCTGGTTGATCATTTATCAAGTTAAATTTAGCTTTTTGTGCATCGGATACGAGTTGAGACTGAAGAATTTCGAACTGTTTTAAAGTGCCGGTTTTATTTTCCAGAATTTTTCCAGCCAGAATTTGCTCCCAGTTATCCTTTTTTTGATTTATAAGGTAAGGGCCGGCGATAGCAATAAGAAGGAAGCCAATAAGAAGCAGAAGGACGAAAGTAAGAAATTTTCTTTCTCCCGAAAAGTATTGCCGAATTTTTTTCTGAATTATCTTATAGTTAGCTGAGAGATTGTCCACTTATTACCCGAATATTCCAAAGATAAAAACACCTGAGCAGTTTCCTTTTTATTCCTTAATTCATAGGTCAGCACACCAGTTGCATAAGGATTTTTATTGATAACGACACTTGTGTAGCGAAAAGTTACCGATTTATTGACTTTGAATAAATCCTGCAGGATATAATAAGTTTGACTTTGGCTATAATAACCCCTAACGCCATTTAACAAGCTAAGATAAGTTTGCGAAGACAGATGAGATGATAAGAGATTAACATTTCCAGCCGACAGCCCATTTTCGATATCAGCAAAAGTTTTTTCCAGCAACTGCTTGTTCTGTATCTGAATATCAAGTACAGAATTGATATCAGGCACAGACCCGGAATTTCCGGCAGCAGGAAAGAAGAAAACCGGAAACGTTAAAAGAGAAAAAACGACAAATATTAAAAAGTATTTCATTATTAATCAAACTTATTCGATTTCAGATACAAAATTACAAATAAATCAGGAGAATCCCTTGATAATCGGGATTAAAGAAAAAAAATCCCGGCGAGCCGGGATTTTTGTTTTGCTCCTCATTAACGTATCCACGATCTATAGAGAGTTTTACGTTCAGTAAGATTCTTGCCATTTTTGAGCTGAGGATTACCCTCAACCGTCTGATATGCCCAGTCAAAAACAATTCTTTCAGGAGTAATATTACTTACTCTAATTTTAGCGAAGTGGTTATCCCAAGTCCAAATGACGTAGGTATGTCCAATCTGAGCAATTACATCCTTTGTAGGAGACCAACCGGCTAAAGGAGCTTCGGGGATATCCCAAATATCGACAGTTTTTCCCATATCACGAATATCAGTATCATCCCAGACATCAAGGTAATAGGTACCATTATAATTTTCAAAGAAGAAGTCAGCATCTAGGTGGTCATAAGGAACGACCTTGTATTTTCTGAAAGAATACCCGGAATTATTAGGGAAATTGAGATAATCAAAAACAATCTGGTTAAAACCTTCAGGTCGCGGAGTTGCATAAGCCAGGTCATAGCTGAGATCACTTTCATTTCCGTTAAAGTCGTATGCTGCGACCGCATAATAGTATTTTACACCATTGCTAGCGCCATAGTCAACAAACATTGTTTTTTTGGTGGAACCGAGCAAATAGTATTCACCATCATAGTCATAACTATAGTAAACATTATATCCGGCCAGATCATCATCCCGATTCGCATCCCAGGAGAGGTCAACCCTCTGATCGCCATTAAGGACGGAAAGACCGGAGGGAGGAGCCGGCGGATCATAGTCGTAATAATAGTAGTCGTTTACTTTACACCCTACAAAAAGAAGGGGAATTAAAAGAGCGATCAATATATATTTTTTTGTTTTCATTTTACACCTCGTGAATCTACAACAGGCTATTCAATTTGAATGCCAAAAAATAATATGCAAAAAATGAAAATAATAAGGACTTTGATAGAGAGAAATGTCTGCAAAAGAGTTCAGAGTGTACAGTTTTTTAGATATTATTGGATTTCGAGGGTTTCCAAATGAACGAGAATATTCTTGATAAAGGATTCTTCCTCAAGGGTTGCCGGTTCATCATACTCCACAAGCACAAACACAGAAGGAGAGATTTTAACCCGATATTGCATAAAACTTTCGTCTGGTGAAGTATCGAAGCCATAAGCGACAGGAAAATCACCGGGTGACGGATTATTTACAAAATTCACGAGTGAAATATTAAGGTAACTCTGGGAAAGCGGGATAGAAAGAGAGTAAACCAAATAGTTTTGATAGTTTTGGAAATAGTCAACGAGAGAGGTGGCAGCATTTTGAAGGGCTAATATTCCTTTATAAAGTTTGAGATTCCGGAGGTGATCTTTAAATAAATTGTGGTTGAATAATCCAGGGAGAGTAAAATGAGCGACACCTATATTTTCAAGCAGTAATTTAGCGATGGAAAGAGCAATTTGCTGTTCATGTACAGTTCCAGAAGAATTAACAATTGAGATATAGTGGTTTCCGGATAAGAGTTGAAGCTGATAACGGGACTGACAATTCTCAACAGGAATGTCAGAAAGAGGGGAACATTTAAAGTGTGAGATAGAATAAATGCCAAAAGCGGATTCCGAGTCAGACATTTCGTAATCTTCTACTCTTATAGTAAAAGAATCAACCCGGAGTTCGGTGAAATGGAGAATATTAAAACCGTATTCAAGATAGAGGTCTGCCCCACCGTTGATATGACCCCAGAGGCTCTCCTTCGAAAATTCGGCAGAACGAAGTACCTTGCAATTTTTCAGCGAGGAAAAATCCTGAGATAAAGAAGTAATGGAAAGAAGAAAGGAACCAACAATTAAAATGAGAGAGCGCATATCAGACTGAAATAGTTTTAAGATTAATTTTTTCAATATCAGAGATTCCAAGAGACAGCTTTGAAGCCAGTTCCATGAAGCGACGACCGCGGGGATTATCGGTTTGCTGAATCTTTTCATCAATTCTTTTTTTTATGACGATATCATACCCAATTCTATCCACTGCAACCGGATCCGTACCAATTAACACAGTGTTGAAGTTACAGAAAAAGTTGGGATTAGCACCGGGTCCACCATCAAAACATCCCTTAATACCATCCACAATATTAAGAACGACCTTATCGCGAAGCGGGGGAAATGCGGGTACTTCCGCACATGTTTCTGCCCAAAGTTGTTTATGGAGTCTTCCGGTATTTGAGACAGCGCCATAAGCAAGATTTTTCAGGCACAAAGTAACAGAGGCACCTGCGTTTTTAAGAATCGGGATATTAATAACCTTGTCGACCATTTGAGTTAAGATTTTAGAGAAATAGGAATATCTGCCCTCGTTAACCATATAGGGGATTGTTTCCGCATCATATTTTTCTTCGGTATCTGCCCAATAGAACCAATCTTTATCGATCATATTTTCGCCGTAGAGTTTGCCATCTTTATCGTAGAAAGAGCCGGAGGGGTCTTTTTGTTCTGTGCCAATAACAGTAATTCCAGGGAAATTATCAGAAATAAAACCGCACTCGTGCATTTCGAATTCACGCCTATCCCAAATAAGGATATTCTTTCGGCTGATACCAGATTCTTCGAGCTGGCGGATAATTGCTTTTGTAATTTCGAGACTTGTAGATAAAGAAGGACCAGCAACCGGATTCACCTTGAGGCCGATACGGTCAGTATCAGAGAAAAACTTATGATATGCATTTTTTATATTTTTCTCACCTGTAAGACTGAGCATTCCAGCGGCAACCATTTGGTAAACGACATCTTCAGAAATTTTTTCATCAACTATTGCTTTAGGGTTATTAACCCGAACAACCTTTCCGGGATACTTTCCGGGGAGGGAATTTTGAGTACGGGGGTATTTCAGAGCTTCTTCAATATTTGTTTTGGGTTTCGTATCGTCAGATGCAAGTGTTGGTTGTGATATTGCGGGGGATACAGAAAGTCCGAGTCCACAAACGGCGGATATTTTAACAAAGTCTCTTCTTTTCATTGCACAAACTCCAATCAGATAAAAATCATACTACAAATTTATGAAAATTAAATTAAATAGCAGTTATACGGGAGTTAAAATTCATTCACAATACCGAAATGAATTTTACCTTCGCTAAATGAATCCCCCTTAGCCATGGCAAAACTAACGCTAAGAACACCAAGGCCAGTTTCGAGATTAATACCGAGTCCGTATCCCGATTTATAAGCAGAGGATTCTTCGACCTTCAGTAATGAATCGGCTTTGCGGAGATAATAACCGGTATCGAAAAAAGAAAAGAGATAAGTTCTGCGGGAGAGAAGGAAGCGATATTCAAGATTTCCCCAAAGAACCCTTGAGCCAAGGAACTGATTTTCGCGATAACCACGGAGGCTATTAGTACCACCAAGGCGGTAAAGGTCGCTTATTTCAAGGTGGGAACCACGGAGTTCACGACCAAAAAGACCTACGGCTATAACCTGCCGGTTAAAGATCTCCCAGAAGTAACTAAAGTCAACAGAGAGTCTCTGAAGGTTAATACTTCTTTCAAAATTCTGAGGAATGAACTCTTCCGGACCGTTGATTTTTTTCAAAGAATAGAGATAGGAGTTTATGAAAAGAAGACCAGATGTAGGGGAGAAGGGGTCATTGCGGGTATCAATTCTGAAGTTCAAGCCCGTCAGGACAAGTGAAGAATTAAAAACTATAAAACGAGGGACATCAGAGATGGTTGGAATAACAGATTCGCTACCGAATGTTAAAGCAAAAGTAATTTCATTTGTAGCGAGGAACTCAATATATGCGTCGAATTTACGCTGGACGTAAGTAGTATCCTGTTTCTTTTGAAAGAAACCGCCGCCAATATTAAAGGGGTAAGAAAAAATATAAGGTTCAAGATATTTCAGTTCAAGTTCCTGAGAGAACATATCAAGTTTCTGCCACCGAACAGAAGCAGCCCGTCCAGTGCCGAACAGATTGCGAAGACTTATATTAACCAGACCCGTAACATAACCATCTCCCTCTTTTCCGGAGGGGACATAACCAATAATTCCGTCAAAATTGTTAGTATTTCGTTCTTTAACTGAGATACGAAGGATACCTTCATTACGGGAGTTGAAATAGAATTCCGGTTCCGGGACAGGCTCGAAGAATCGGAGGCGATTGAGAAGACGAGGGATGTCCGATATTTTAGAGTAAGAGTAGTTTTCGCCTTCAGTGATTTTTATTTCACGAGTAATCACATAAGCTTTAGTTGATGAGTTACCGACAATTTCTATTTTATTAAATCTACCGAGCAATCCATAGTCGAGGAGAAGAGTAATATCGGCAGAGTAATTAGCTGATGAAGAATCGGGATCTATGAATATACTTTTAACAGTAATTTTTGCAAATGGATAACCCTGTTTTTCAAGTTCGTCAATATATAAAGAAATCAGTTGTTCAAATTGTACGGGAACGAAAGGTTCTTCGAGCAAAGAATAGACTTCCTGATAAAGTTGAATAAGTTCAGGAGAAGAGGAAGTATCGGCGCCTGTAAACTTCAAAGACCTAATTATGGCAAGAGGACCTTCTTTAAGGAAAAGCTGCAGGGAAGCTCGAGAAGAATCGTCTGAAAAAAGGGGAGCAATAGAATCTATTTCCGAGAAGAAGTAACCATTAGCGGATAAATATTCAGAAATCCTATTTTGGACTGTATCCCGGTAACCGGGAAAGAGAGAAGACCGGGGGGGTAAATCAATCCAACGGAGATAAGTTTCGTCCGAGAATGCAGAATTTCCCTGAATGGAAATTGAGGAGAGAATCTGCGGTTGCAGGCGAAAAGAAAGAGCAAGAAAGAAAACAATAAAAAAAGTGAATTTATCTCTGAGGTGTGACATCAACCAACTTCATTTTTTTCCCAACAGGGGAAATTACAACTTGTTTAGAGAGAGTAAGTGCATCTTCAGGGGGGACATTACAGACATCAAAGCGTGAAGCATTCAACGATCCCAAAGCAGTTGCGAGGGGAAGGAACTCATCGAAAACCAAGTCCTTATAGTGACCATACACAATGCCCGCGAAGAAAGCATCCCCGCTTCCGGTTGAATCGAGACAGGTGATCTCCGGATTTTCCACACGATAGATATAATCAAAGTTTGCCACATAAGAAGGAGCTTTCCCATTAGTAAGATAGAACTGACGAACACCTTTGGAATAAGAATTCAGCAAGAACCGGACTATATCGTTCTCATCCTTCAGGGTAATTCCGAGGGAAGAGGATATTTCGTCAAGGTTGTTATGAACGACCATTGGGGAACTGTTAATACAAGAAAGGAGGTGGGCACCATAAGTATCGAGGAAAGAAATTTTATCGAATTTGTTAGCGATCTCAATACCGAAAGGGAATATTGAGTCGGTTTCCGTGCAAGGCGAACTACCGCTAAAGACAACAATTTCACAATTCCGAATCATTTTTTCGAGTTTAGTTTTAAACCCATCAACTTCAGAGGAAGAGATAAGGGAATTATTTCCGAAGAAAGTTGTAACCCTTTTCGAATCTTCTTCAATAATAACAGAAGCAGAACGGGATTCGGATTTAATTTTTGTTGAGACGAAAGAGAGAGTTTCAGTTCTCAAGCAGTCGGCAATTCGTTTTCCATTAGGTCCACCGAGTGGAGAAAAAATCAGGCTATCGACGCCAAGTTTTTTAAGTTGGCGGCTAACGTTAATTCCTTTTCCTCCAGCAGCCAAGAGTTCGGAAGGATTGCGGTTATTGCCTCCGAGAGATATCGACGGATATGAATAGCGTATTTCGAGTAAGGGATTAAGCGTTACAGTTAAAATCATATAATCACCTGAATTTATTAACATCCCCATAAAAAGGAGTAACAAGGCGGTAATCGCCAAAGCCGGTATAATCAACGAAAACGTACTGGCGATTTATTTCATAGTAGTGCCATATTTCATATGGTTTACTGTCAAGTTCAAACGGGTGGCGGTCGATATTACTTGGAGTACCCAGAATAATAAAGACCATTCCCATATCGGTGCGCCAGCCTTCGGTATAGTGAGTAAAATTTTTATTAGCATATTCAACCCTACGATAGTACTCGTTGAAGACTTCGTTTTCGGAAGTAGCATTGTTAGGATCGCGTCTTTTCCAAAATTCAAAGAAACGTTTGAAACGTTCGTCATCATTGGGAGCGTTTCGCATGCTGTCGAGTTCGGTAGAAGAAGCAATATAAACCATCTGCTCAATAGCTTTGTTTAAATCCTTGATGACAAAAGGAATTCCTTCAAGGCGATTAAAGAATTGTTTAGCTATGGAGAGGGCTTTGTTTGATTCTTGATCAGTTACATCAATGCGAAGGAAATAATCTCCAAGGCCAAATTCGGCATTTTCAATGCGCCGGAAAATACGATTGATCCCCTCAACAAGATCCCTGTCCTCCTTAACCTGGTAGATGCTGGTTTGTTCTTTATTCAGAATTGTATAAACGAGGTTAACAGTTTTTGGTTTGTCGGAATTAAGTTCGAAGAAGAAGGGAATACCGTTTTTGGGGTTCGAAATGAGTCGGGGGACATTGGGATATATTTTTTTTATTTCTTCCGACCAGTGTTTATTCTCAATAAAAATCAAATCGCTAACAGAAAGGGTAGTATTAAAACTGTTCACATTAGTCTTTTTGTCAATTGAATATTTTTTACGAGAGTCTTTATCCTCAACCTCAAGGGTTATAGAATAGCTTCCGGGGGAGAGGATAAATGAACGTATGCTAAGGTTATAACTAGTTGTTGAGACAGTCTGTTCATAATCGGGGGATTCAACCTTTTCAGACCAGGTTTTTTCAGTAAGGAGTTTAGTTTTTTGCTCATCGAAAATAGCTATAGTAACAGAGTATTCAGATTTAAATATTCCGGAGGAAGCCTTAACGAATTTAATAACGGAGAAAGGAACCTGAATGAAGATATCAATCCGGGAATCTTTGGAAGCATATTCGGGAAAATTCACGATATCGTAATTAAACACAGGGACATACAACTCTTCGACAGCAACGCCAGTATTTTCAATCTGTGAGAAAGCCGGGAAAGCAAGTATGATAAAAATAGATATAGCAAAAAGTTTTTTCATATCAAGTCTTTTTAAGGTTAGCAAATAAATCGTAATCATCCGCGTCATTAACATTAACATAATAAAAGTTGCCGATTTTCAAGTGATTTTCGGCTGCATTAACAAGGATCTCGCCATCTACTTCCGGAGCTTCGCGAAAAGAGCGGCAGATGTAGTAATCGCCCTCAAGGCGATCCACAATAACCTTTATATCTGATCCAATCAAGGAGTTATTAAAATCGCGAGAAACGGACTGCTGAATTTGCATAAGCGAATTAAGTCGTTTCTCTTTTATCCGATCAGAGAACTTATCCCCGATTGGGAAAGCGGGGGTGTCCTCTTCGAGGCTATAGGTAAAAACGCCAAGGCGTTGAAATTTAAATGAGGAAATAAAGTCTGCGAGTTCAGAGAAAGCAGATTCAGTTTCGGCAGGGTAGCCGACGATGAAGGTGGTTCTGAGAACGAGGTCGGGGATGCGATTTTTAAGATCAGAAAGAAGTTGGATAGTGCGGCGTTTAGTAATTCCTCTGCGCATTGATTTGAGGACGTTATCGGAGATATGCTGAAGCGGGATATCAAGATACTTAACAACTTTAGGGTTATTTGCGATTTCATCTATCAGGTCATCGGGGAAGTGAGATGGATAAGCGTACATAAGGCGAATCCAGTCAATTCCTTTTATAGTGCTAAGTTTGTTAAGAAGTTCGGCAATATTGCGTTTCCCGCAGATATCTTTTCCATAATCAGTAGTATCCTGACCAATAATTATAAGTTCTTTAGTTCCTTTGGAAGCGAGGAAGCGGGCTTCTTCAAGCAATTCATGCATAGGGCGGGACTTATGCAAGCCACGCATAATCGGGATAGCGCAGAAGGAGCAGGGATTATCACAGCCCTCAGATATTTTCAAGTAAGCATAATGAGAAGGAGCCGTCAGGTGGCGTTCACCGAGGAGTTCATACTTCAGATGTCCGCCAAGACTTTCGACTATCTCGTTATACTTCTCGACACCGAAGTAATTATCCACCTCGGGAATTTCCTTTTCGAGGTCTTTTTTATACCGTTCAGAGAGGCAGCCGATAACAAGGACACGGCGAACGAGCCCCTGTTTTTTCATATTAACGGCATTAACGATAGTATCAACAGATTCTTTTTTAGCCGCTTCAATAAATCCGCACGTATTAATAATAATGGTATCCGATTTCTGAGGATCGTCAGTAATCTGAAACTTATTAATTCTCAATTGTTTAAGGAGGCGTTCACTATCGACAGTATTTTTCGAGCAACCGAGCGTGATCAGATTTATTTTATCTTTTTTCATAAGAACAACTGCAAGTAAATAAAGACAACCGGTGCGGAAAGCAAGAGGGAATCGAAGCGATCGAAAATACCACCATGCCCCGGAATCAGATTAGAAGAATCCTTAACACCGGCATCCCGTTTAATAAGTGACTCAACAAGATCACCAAGCTGGCCGATAGTTCCAACAAGGATACCGATGACCAGGACATCCGGCCACGAAAGGAAGCCGAGGACAATATATTTAGATGCGATCATTGTCGCGACAGAGAAGAGAAGGCCGAAGACGGCTCCCTCCCAACTTTTATTAGGGCTGACGCGGGGAAAGAGTTTATGTTTGCCCAGGGAGACGCCTCCGAAGAAAGCGGCAGAATCGCATATCCAAATAGTTGCGAATATAGAAATTATCAAATAAGCGCCGTTAAGGTAGGGGGAAAAGAACTCGCGTATTCCGATAAGTGCGGCAGAGCAGACACCAATATAGAATATTCCCAAGTATGTTGAGCCGAGATTTCCAATAGAGGAGCCGCGGTTGCGAAACAACTCGATTAAAAGAGTTGTGACCACAGTTAAAATGGTCAGCTCAAAGAATCCGATAAAGCGGAAATAGGAATTTGTAATAAAAGCCAGTACAGCAAAAAGACCGGTTATTTTAAGGGGGTAAGAGTTTTTCTTTTCGGACATAGCAGCAAACTCCCAGAAGGAGATGAGGCCGATGAGAAGTCCGAAAGCGAGGAAAAAGTAGCCGCCAAGATAAACAACCAGAAGAATGAGTGGAATAGTAACGAGAGAAACAACGATGCGTACAAGAGTGTTATTCTTCATTATCCTCATCCGTTGTGTTATCCAGGGAGGCTATAAATTCCATAGCCGCATCCAGGTCTTCATTATTAACGAAGACCTTTACGATAGCGAGATTGCCCAATCCTGTGACAACGCTATCCCGCTGGGAAAGAATATAAGCGGTAATTCCCGCAGATTCAAGATTAGTCACAAGCATTTCAGCCTTATACATCTCGTCGAAGGTAGCAACCAGAGAAAGATTTTCCTCGTAAGGGGTGTTATCTTTGTCGAGTTCAAGTAACTGAGCACCGCATTCATCGCATACTCTGACACCATGGTCAAATTCCTTATCACAATTTGGGCAGAACGGCATAGCAACCTCCTATTATTTGTTAGACATGATTAAATTTACTCCGCTAAATTCTTATAAGTTTCTTCATCATTAGTTATTTTAACTTTTCTATAGTAGTAAACAATATAGCCAAGGATAACAGCAAAAAGGACGAACTGATATGAGAAGCTAATTAAGGCAGACTTAAACTCCTGTCCAGTTACCTTAGTCCCGATAAGCTGATCATCCGCTCCGAAAGCATAGAACATAATTACGGAAAGAAAGTTATTGAGGAAATGCAAAATAACAGGTACTAAAATCGAGTTAGTTTTATAAGTGGCATAACCGATATAGAAACCCAGAGCAATAAGAGGGAAGAGGGAATAGGGGCTAAAGTGATATAATCCAAAGAAGACAGAAGTAATCAAGATAGCGAGCAGGGGGCGAAAACGAAGTTCGAAACTTTTCTGAATAAAGCCCCTAAACATAAGTTCCTCGCATACTGCAGGGACAATTGAGATAGAGAAGAAAATGATAATGTAGTCCGCATAATTATTTGCTTTGAGGAGATCGGCGAAAGTTTTTTCCATCATATTATTAAAGAGATCGAAAGCCTCTTTGAAATATCTAACAAAGCCGCTCCACTCAGCGAGAGATTCAATAAAGAAATTCTGGATATACAAAAAATTCTGGAGAAGAGGGATGAGTGCGAGCATGCCGAGAGAAAAGAGTCCGATTTCCTTAAGAGGAGCGAGGCGGAATCGAATGATAACCCCGACATTTTCATAAATTATTTTTGAAAATACGAGAGCAGGGAGGAGGATAAAGAGGACTTGTCCGGCGACATTCATAAGTCTAACGGCGTTGACATCAGCCTCAGCGGGGTTGAGTCCGAGAATGATTGCTGAAATTAGTCCGCCTACAATCTGGTAGAAGATAAGTCCACCCGCAAGCCCGAGGATACCGGCTTTAAGGGGGGTAATTTTAGGTTCAATTTCGACACCATCAACGGTATAAACTTCCCGGGGAGGCAAAGGATTATTTGGTGGAATTGAGGAGTTATCGCCTGAATTTTGTGGTTGATTTAAATTGTCATTATTCATAAGTAATTACCGTTTAGATGTAAGTTTACCAGCCAAGCCTTCATATTTAGTAAGTTCGGCATCGATTGAGCCGATAATAATTTTAGACTTAACTTTAACGGGGAGTTTAATAATATCGTCCGTAAGCCAGACGAGGATACTTCCCTCACTTTTAAAGAGTCCACCTTCCTGGACAAGTGGTTCAACGATGATGCAGTCAAAAGTACCGGCGGTAACAGAGATGCGTTCCTTGCCGATATACTGGACATCGAGGTCATATACTTTATCTTTATAGAAATTCTGAAGGCGGAACTTATCGCCTTTTTTCAGTTTAGAGTAGTCAAATGTGCGAGCGAGATAGAATGCTGAGACGATATCGTTGACATAAGGGGGTATAGAGTAGCTTCCCTCGCTGGTTTTAGCTTTTCCGCGACGCTGGTCGAAGAAAGCGGAGAAATCACGGGAATAGCCTCCTTCGCGGATATGTTGTTCGAAGCGCCATGGGAAGAGTCCCTCGACGTCGAGGTAAGTTTCATATCTATCCCGAACTTTATAAAATGGGTCGAAAGTGGGGACTGAGTTAACCTCGAAAGTGATATGGTAGGCATCTCTTCCGGAAATTCGTTTAATTGAAGGAATTTGCATAACAGCGACACCGGCAGTAACGAAACCGTACTTAACATCGAAAGTGAGTTTTTCGCCTACTTTGAATGATTTATTTTCGAGTTTTCGAAAATCAGCATAAGATCCTTTGAATACAAATCCAAAGGAAGTGATTAAAAGGATTAATAGGAGGTGGTGAAATTTCCAAGAGTTCATAGTTTTAATCTTTCTTGAATTACGGAAAAAACTTTATTAATATTTATAGAATTCATACAATTCAAACGTTCACATTGTTCCCGAGAGCAGTTATTACAGTCAGTTTCGGGTTCAAAGACAGCTTTTTTATCCGTATAGGGTCCCCAACGTTTCTGAGAGCAGGCGGGAATCCGGGGAAAAAAGCCAACCGAGAATATCCCGAGTGCTGCGGCAATGTGGAGGGGTCCCGTGGAATTAGAGACAAACAGAGTGGACCTATTAATCAGGGAAATAAGCGCGCCAAGGTCGAGTTTTCCGGCAAGATTGTGCGTGTTAAATCCCGAAGAAACAGATTCACAGTACTGAAATTCGGCAGAACCACCGGTTAAAAAAATCTGTATATCCAATTTACTAATTTCCTGCAATAACTCCCTATATTTTTGTAAGGGTAAATCGACGGAGCTACCACCGCTACCCGGGTGAATAATGATAATGGGTATTTGAGGAGATATATTAAAATCAGAGAAAAGGGAGTCGATAAACTTCTCGCTATCAGGATCGGTAGCGAGGTCGAATGCGAGGTTATTGAGAGAGGGTTCCGAGGAAATACCAAGAAAGCGAAGAAGATTGAAGTTATATTCAAGCTCATGTTTTTTAGCATCCTTGCGGTGTTCATAGATTTTATGAGTAAAGAGGAAGGAGTACCAGCGGTAACCGGAGCCGATACGATTTTTTATTCGAGAGAGGAAGAGGATAAGGGCTATAGCAAAAGTCGGATAGACCACGATGCAGGTATCGAAATTAAAGGCAGAGAGGAATTTGACATTATTGCGGATAAGGGGACGGGAATCCTTTTCCTTAAGAGTGAGGATTTTATCGATAAAAGGATTACCAAGTGCGAGGCGGCGGGTATAATCGCGCAACAGGAAAGAGATATTCGAAGCGGGGAGAGCCTGTTTGACAGAGCGAGCGAGGGGGAGGGAGAGGACGACATCCCCGATTCTATCCGTCCGAACGATGAGAATATTATTTGCCGATACTGTTTTTAGAGACATAAATGTTGTTTTTTAAGTAAAACCGCCAGAGTAATCTGGTTGATTTAGTAATTCCTATTCTTTTTGATGCAACAATCAATTCATCCGCAGGATTTTCCGGAGAAGGGGAGGGGGAAACTGCGGGAAAATGTGATTTTTCAGATGCAATATAAATATTTCCGGCAAGCAAATCTAATCCATTGTGAGCCTTATCAATTGAGAAAGCGGAGCAGATTTTAGCGGGACCATTAAGGAGGTTAATAAGCCGGGAGGGGGAGGGGGATTTTGTGTTAAAACGCCGGGCGGATAGGAGTTGAATTCCGGCAACAGGTTCAAGTGCGCGAATGAGGACAGCGGCACCATGCCCTTTTTTTCCGGTAACAACATTGCAGCAGTAATGTACGCCATAAATAAAATAGACGTAAAGGTGTCCGCCACGAAGGAACATAACGCTATTGCGGGGAGTTTGTCCATTAAAAGAATGAGAAGCGGGATCGGAAGAATCATAAGCCTCGACTTCCACAATTTTGCCGGCGAGGAGGAAGTTCTTTTCCTCTTTAATGAAGAACTTGCCGAGAAGGTCGCGAGCGACGGAGACGACCTCCCGGTTAAAGAAAGAGGGGGAAGAGATTCTGTATAAATTCATTGTTTCAGTTTAAGTTAAATTATGTTAAATTTGCATAAGGATGAAAGAGAGTTATGCAGATAAAATGGGATTGCATAACGAGGAAAAATTTGTTTTTTAGAAGTGAAAAATATAAATAATTATTAAATATGCAAGAATACGCAGGAGCAATCCATATACACTCAAGATTTTCGGACGGGAGTGGGGAGATACCGGAGATTGCGAGTTTGGCAAACGAGGCGGGGCTGGACTTTATAATCCTGACCGATCATAACACGCTGAGGGGATTGACCGAAGGATACGAAAGATTTTACGGGGAGACATTATGTCTGGTGGGGTGCGAGATAAATGACAAGGAAAACAAGAATCATTATTTAGCGATGGGGATAGAGAAGACATTTTCGACAAGAATGCCGGCAAAGGAATTCGTAAGGGCAGTAAAAGAGAGCGGGGGGATTGGATTTCTGGCGCATCCATTTGAGAAGAGGGATTCGATGAAGGAGCATCCGCCATATCCGTGGACGGATTGGGACTGTGATGAGTACACTGGGATAGAGATATGGAATCATATGTCGGAGTGGATGGAGAACTTAACAGAACAGAACAAATACCAGGCATTCATGCATCCGCTAAAATCAATTGCCGGTCCGACAAAAGAAGCGCTAACGAAGTGGGATGAAGAAAGTATGAAGCGGAAGGTGGTGGGGATAGGGGGAATTGACGCGCATGCACACAGAGTGAATCTGCTGGGATTTTTTGAAGTTGAGGTGTTCCCTTATAAAGTTTTATTTAAATCAATAAGGACGCATGTTCTTACGCATCACAAGCTGGACAGAAAGAAAGGGGAGGAGGGAGTTAAGAAGGGGAAGAGTATGATATATGAAGCGCTGAGGGAGGGAAGATGTTTTGTATCAAACTATTATCATGGAGATGCGACCGGATTCAGATTTTTTGCAGAAGAGGGGAAGAATGTGTATCAGATGGGGGATAAGGTAAAACTGACCAAGAACTTAAAACTGCGGGTGGAGGTTCCGGAAGTTGTGGCTACGATAAGGGTAATCAGGAACGGGGAACTATATGCAATTACGGAGGGATTAAAAGGGGAGTATGAAGTAAGCGAAGGGGGGATGTACAGGACAGAGATATTTGTCAATAAGAAAGCATGGATATTCTCGAATCATATCAGAATTGAATAATACAAGAGGGAGGGGGATAAAATAAAGGGTTCCCAATGCGAGAACCCAATCACATCAAAGGACTATGAATTCAGAGGGAAAGAGGAGCCCTTATTAGAAAACCATTCCTGAAGACCATCCTTGGAAAACAACAAAGCAGAATAAGCGATTACTTCCTGATACAGCGGGAAATTTGAGGTAATATGATCACCGAGAGGGAAGACCTGCTCATGGGTACCGAACGTAACCTCGTTTTGCAGGTAAGCAAAGGAGAGGAAATCGGTATTGGTATTCAGGGGTTTAATAAAAGCGAGCACGATAAAAAGTTGGTGAGAAGTTGATCCCGGGATGAAAGCATCATCTGAAAGAGTGAGAGTCAGGGTGTTGTTAATCAAAGAAGCTGATTTTACGGGATTAATGAGAGTCAGGGGAGCTATCCGGTTGTTAGGGGAGAGGAATTCATTTGAGAGGCGATCCTTATTAGCCATGAGGATTTTTCTATAGGTTGTAGATCCGGATAATTCGGGATTATTCCAGAGTGCAGCCAGGGAATAGATCCTATTAACAAAAGAAGAAAATTTAGAATAAGATTTGAACATATTCCGGGCGGTAACAGCTTTATCTGAATAACTCGCCTTATAATTCTGTGGTCTAACAGAAACCACCAATTTGCCATTCATATTTCGATAAACAATATTTCCAATTTTCCCTATGGGAAGACCGAGTACTGACTTTTTAACCTTAGCCATATTAACACCTATATAAATAATTAACAAATTTGTATGCAAATATATAAAGTTAAAATGGAAATTGCAAGACTTTTGTATCGAGTTAAGTACGTAATCAGTACCTATTCACCACGTATTCAGTACGTAATCACTACGTATTCACCACGTAATCACTACGTAAACACCACGTATTCACATCGAAAGAAGAGGGGGATTTTGGTGGGGGGAAGGTTGAAAAAAGGAAAAAAGAAGAAATTTTAAGAAAAGTGTTGACAAGGAGGGAAAGATGTGTTATATTTGATAGAGTTATTTAATTAATTTATTTAATATAGTTATTAAGAATGGAAGAGAATAAAAATACAAATCTGGAACAGGGGATACTGGAGGCGGCGGAGAGGTTGTTTCTTGAAAAGGGATTTGCGATGACTTCGACTACGGAGATTGCAAAGGAAGCAGGGTGTAATCAGGGACTTGTGCATTATTATTACCGGACGAAGGATAAATTGTTCGAGGAGGTTTTTTCGAAAAAGGCGGAGTTGTTTTTCTCGGCATTTATGAATGTGGAGAATGAGGAGCTGCCGTTTAGGGAAAAACTGCGAAGGGTGATAGAGGTGCATTTTGATATGCTGATGAAGAATCCGAGGCTGCCGTTTTTGCTGATTAATGAGTTTACTACAAATCCGGGGAGGGTTTTGTCGGTGAAGGAGAAGATAAAGAATTTGCCGGAGTCGGTGCTTGCAAAAATGGAGAAGGAGCTGAAGGAAGAGATTCGCTGCGGGAGGATTAGGGAGATTGAGCTGGTTGATCTGATGCTGATGATTATCTCGCTGAACGGAGGGCTGTTTATTGCAAAGCCAATTATGGGGGCGATTATGGGGATGGGGGAGGAGGAATGGGAGAGACTGGCAAAGCGGAGAAGGGATGAGAATGTGAGGATAATTTTGCAGGCGGTGGAGGGGTGATAGGGATGGAGGGACGGAAAAAATGTTTATTTGTTGAGGTGAATGTTTGTATGGATGAATGGATGCATGGATGCATGGATGAATTATATGGAGGGAGGGAGAGTTTTGTTGATTTGTAGAAAGTGGGGGCGGGTGTCCGGTGAGGTTCTTCGGCACGGGATTGGTTTTTTACCACAGATTCACACAGATTATACACGGATTCTCACAGATTATTTGTGCACAAAGGTTTAAAATTTAAATGGTGAAAGGTATGAGAAGAGGTATTTGGATTTTGGTTTTAACGGGATGGATTAGTTTTACATCCGGACAGGTGACGCTGGAGGTGTGCCAGGAGAAGGCGAAACGAAATTATCCCATTGTAAAACAGTACGGAATTATTGAAGCTATAGCAGAGAATAATTTATCGAACGCAAATAAAGGATGGCTGCCACAACTTTCGATTACGGGACGGATTACACATCAGTCTGACGTAACGGAATTGCCAATCAAACTGCCAACAATAAATATTGAGGGGATGAGCAAGGACCAGTATCAGGGGGTGGTAGAAATCACGCAGACTATATGGGACGGGGGGATAATAAGTTCGCAGAAGGGAATAACCAAAGCGAACAGGGAATTGGAGAAGAGCAAACTTGATGTGGATTTATATGCGCTGAGGGAGAGGGTGAATCAGTATTATTTCGGGATACTGCTTCTGGAAGAGCAGTTGAAGACGAATGAGATTCTGATTGAGGAACTGAAGACGAATTACGATAAAGTATCGGCGATGGTTAAGAACGGAGTGGCAAACGAGGCAGATCTCAATGCAGTCAGGGTTGAGGAGATAAAGGCGGAGCAGAGGAAAATTGAGATTATGACGACAGCGAAGGGGTACAGAGAGATGCTATCGCTGCTGACCGGGGAAGATATAATGGAGGGGACGGTTTTTGAGAAACCGGGAACGGAATTGCCGGCAGGGGCGATGACGAACAGGCGACCGGAACTGGATTTATTTGACTCACAGAAAATGTTATTTGAGAGTCAGCGGGGAACAATCAACGCGGGGATAATGCCAAGAATCGGCTTGTTTGTTCAGGGGGGATACGGGAAGCCGGGGCTGAATATGCTGAAGAATGAGGTGTCGGGATATTACATAGGGGGAGTGAGACTGAGCTGGAATCTGAGCGGACTTTACACAAGGGGGAATAGTCTTGAAACGATTGAGCTAAACAGCAAGGCGTTAGATTCACAGAGGGAGACGTTTCTATTTAACAGCGAGATAAAATCTGTTCAGCAGATTAATGAAATCAAAAAGATACGACAGCTAATTGGAAAGGATGCGGAAATAATTCAGCTAAGGAACAGTATTAAAAGAGCGGCGGAATCAAAGGTGGAGAACGGAACACTTTCGGTGACTGATTTGGTGAGAGAGATTAATTCTGAGAATATGGCAAGGCAGGAGATGGCGCTGCACGAGATTCAGCTGATGATGACAATTTACAATTTAAAGAATTTATACAACAATTAAGAAGCGAAAAATGAAAACAATGCAATATGTTATTTTAGGAATAGCAATAGTTTTAATATCAGGATGCGGCGGGGGAGAGGGAGAGTTTGACGCATCGGGAGTATTTGAAGCGACGGAAGTTATAGTCTCCGCCGAGGCAAACGGAAAGATACTGGAGTTCAATGCGAATGAGGGGGATACGCTTGAGGCGGGAGAGAGGCTGGGTTATATTGACAGTCTGCAATTATACCTGAAGAAGTTACAACTGCTGGCAAGTCAGAGAAGTGTGCAGAAAAGGATGCCGGACATCAGGACACAGATAGCGGCAACAGAGCAGCAGATAGCAACAGCGAAGAAGGAAAAAGAGCGGGTTGAGAATCTGCTGAAAGCAAATGCGGTTAACAAGAAGCAGCTGGATGATCTGAATGCACAGATAGCTTTTTTAGAGAAGCAGCTTGCGGCACAGAGATCGAGTCTGAGCACAACCAATCAGAGCTTAACGGAGGAGAGCAGTGCGCTGGAGATTCAGATAAAGCAGATAAACGATCAGCTTGAGAAGAGCCGGATAATAAATCCGATAAGGGGGACGCTGTTAGTTAAATATGCAGAGACCGGAGAAATTACGGGAACGGGAAAACCTTTATTTAAGATAGCGGATATGGAGAATATGTATTTGCGGGCGTATATCAGCACAGGACAACTGACAAAGCTAAAACTCGGGGAGACGGTGAAAGTATTTGCCGATTACGGTGAGGATGAGTATAAAGAATATAAGGGAAAAGTGACCTGGATATCGAGCAAGGCGGAATTCACACCGAAGTCGATACAGACAAAAGATGAAAGGGCTAACTTAGTATATGCCGTTAAGATACAGGTGAAGAATGACGGATATCTTAAAATCGGAATGTACGGGGAAATAGAAATCAGCGAAGAATGAAAGCCATAGAAGTAAAAGGACTTAAGAAGAAGTACCGGAAGACCGAAGCCATAAAGGGAGTAAGCTTTGAAGTTGATAAGGGAGAGCTGTTCGGGATAATCGGTCCGGACGGAGCCGGGAAGACAACGCTATTCAGGATACTGACAACATTAATATATCCTGATGAGGGGGAGGCGAGAGTTGAAGGACTGGATACAATAAAGGATTACAAGGAGATACGTCACATAGTGGGTTATATGCCGGGGAGATTCTCGTTATATCAGGACTTAAGTGTAGAAGAGAATCTGACATTTTTTGCGACCGTATTCAACACCACCATAGAAGAGAATTACCATTTAATAGAAGATATATACAAACAGATAGAGCCATTCAAGAGACGAAAAGCGGGGAAGCTGAGCGGGGGAATGAAACAGAAGCTGGCTTTGAGCTGCGCATTAATACACAAGCCTAAAGTACTTTTCTTAGACGAACCGACAACAGGAGTGGATCCGGTATCGAGAAAAGAATTCTGGGGGATGTTAAAGAAACTGAAGAAAGAGGGGATAACAATAATTGTATCCACGCCATACATGGATGAGGCGATGCTGTGTGACAGGATAGCGCTGATATCGGAAGGAGAGATAATGAAGATAAACAGTCCGGAGGGGATAATCGACGAATATGATTCGCGGTTATGGAAGATAAGGGGGGAGGATATGCACAGATTATTAAAGGACGTAAGAGAGTACGAGGGGACCGAGAGCTGCTATGCATTCGGGGATTCGCTGCACATAACATTAAAGGGGGGAGAAGAGAGTATAGGGGGGTTAGAGAAATTTGCTGAAGAAAAGGGGCACGGAAAAATCAGAGGGGAAGAGATAAGGGCAAACATAGAAGACTGCTTTATGAAACTAATGAAGAAGTGATATGAAGAAGGTAATCGAGGCAGAGAATTTAGTAAAGAAATTCGGAGACTTCACAGCAGTTGACAACATCACCTTTCAGGTAAATGAGGGGGAGATATTCGGATTTTTAGGGGCGAACGGAGCGGGAAAGACAACTGCGATGAGGATGCTTTGCGGACTAAGCAAACCGACTTCGGGGGAAGGGAGAGTTGCGGGTTACGACATTGGGAAAGAAGCCGAAAAAGTAAAGGCGAACATAGGTTACATGAGTCAGAAATTTTCTTTATACAATGATTTGAAAGTTTGGGAGAACATAAGGCTTTTCGGCGGGATATACGGAATGGGGAGTGATGAAATAAAAGAAAAAACAGATGAGTTGTTAAAGAGGTTAAATTTCGAAAATGAGAAGAACACAATGGTAAAATCGTTACCGCTGGGGTGGAAGCAGAAGCTGGCATTTTCAGTATCAATATTTCACAATCCAAAAATAGTATTTCTGGACGAGCCGACGGGGGGAGTGGATCCAGCAACGAGAAGGCAGTTCTGGGAATTAATATACGAGGCGACAGACAGGGGGATAACAGTATTCGTGACAACTCATTATATGGATGAGGCGGAGTACTGCGACAGAGTTTCGATAATGGTGGACGGAAGGATAGACGCTTTGGAGAGTCCGATGAAGTTACGGGAAACATACGATGCGAAGAACATGGATGAGGTATTTTATCAGCTTGCGCGAACCGCAAAAAGGAACGGGGGATAGATGAAAAAGAGAGTGAGGATGTTTCTGAGCTGCAGGCGACTGATTCACGTCAGGAGAGGAGGGGAGAAATGAAGCAGTTTCTTGCATTCGTGAGGAAAGAGATATATCACATAATGAGAGATGTGCGGACGATAATGATACTGCTAGGGATACCGGTAATACAGATTATACTTTTCGGATTTGCAATTTCGACGGAAGTAAGGAATGCGGAGATTGCGATATATGATCCCTCGAACGATGCAGCGACAAGGAGGATAGCGGAGCAGATTGAGACGAGCAGTTATTTTAATATAGTCAAATATATAAGCAGTCCAAAAGAGATTGACCAATTGTTCAAAAAGGGGGAAGTGAGCATTGTGCTTGTATTTGCGGACAGATTCAGAGAGAAGATGCTGCACACGGGGAAGGGGGAGATACAGATAATTGCGGATGCATCGGATCCGAACAATGCGACATCACTGACGAACTATCTAAGGGGGATTATCGGGGTTTATCAGCAAGAGTTAATGAAGGAGCAAAAGGTGCCATACCAGATCACGTCAGAAGTAAAACTGCTTTACAATCCGCAAATGAAGGGGGCATATAATTTTGTGCCCGGAGTGCTGGGGATGATACTGATGCTGATATGCGCGATGATGACATCAATTGCGATAGTCAGGGAGAAAGAGATGGGGACAATGGAAGTGCTGTTAGTCTCCCCCATGAAGCCGCTGTTAATAATAATTGCCAAGGCGGTTCCCTATTTTCTATTGTCCTGCATTAACCTGACGACAGTGCTGTTGCTGTCGGTATTTGTGCTTGATGTGCCGGTGGCGGGGAGTTTATTCTGGCTAATCACGGTTTCGCTGGTATTCATATTTGTATCACTCTCATTAGGGCTGCTGGTATCGACGATAACAGAGAGTCAGATGATTGCGATGCTGATATCGGGAATGGTTTTCATGCTTCCGGTGGTATTATTATCGGGGATGATGTTTCCGGTGGAGAACATGCCAGATTTTCTGCAGTGGATATCGTTAGCAATTCCGGCACGTTGGTACATAGCGGCGGTGAAGGATATAATGATAAAGGGGCTTGGATTTGAGGGGATAGTAAAGGAACTGGTAATACTGTCCGGGATGATTGTTTTTTTACTAGCCGTGAGTCTGAAAAAATTCAAATCGAGGCTGGAGTAGGAAATGCTGAAATATTTAATTGAAAAAGAATTCAAACAGATACTGAGAAATCCTATCCTGCCGAGGCTGATACTGGTATTTCCTTTAATGGCATTGCTGATACTACCGTTAGCAGCTAACTATGAAATAAAGAATATAAATCTGTGTGTGGTGGATAACGATCAGAGTCCCTACTCGCGGAAACTGGTTGAAAAAATAAGATCGTCCGGATATTTTGTAATAACAAAAACAGCGAAGACATACGACAAGGGGCTGGAGGCAATAGAGTATGACGATGCGGATGTGCTGATTGAGATACCAAAAAATTTCGAGAAGGAGCTTATAAGAGAGGGGAAGGGGAAAGTATTAATATCCGCAAATGCCGTAAACGGAATGAAGGGGGGGCTGTCAAGTTCGTACTTATCGAGTATCGTTACGGATTTCGCGGGGGAGGTAAGGAGTGAGTGGATAGAGGCAGGAACGGGGGGAGGAGTGCCGGTAATAGAGATTATGCCGCTGAACAGGTTTAATCAGAATCTTGATTATCACTCGTACATGGTGCCGGCGATAATGGTGATGCTACTGACAATGATATGCGGATTTCTGCCGGCGTTAAATATAGTGAGTGAAAAGGAGGCGGGGACGATAGAGCAGATAAACGTAACGCCTATCAGGAAGTTTACTTTTATAATTTCGAAGCTGATACCGTACTGGATAATCGGGATAATTGTGCTGACGATAGGATTCGGAGTAGCGGCGGTCGGATATAATTTGCTACCCGCGGGGAGTTTTGGGACGATATATGTGTTTGCGGCGGTATATGTACTGGCGGTTTCGGGATTCGGGCTGCTGGTTTCCAATTATTCGGAGACGCTGCAGCAAGCGTTGTTTGTAATATTTTTCTTTGTGATAATATTCATACTGATAAGCGGATTATATACGCCGATAAAGAGTATGCCGGAATGGGCGCAGACGCTGACGGTGATAAATCCGTTAAGGTACTTTATTGAGATGATGAGGAGCGTGTATCTGAAAGGGAGCGGGCTTTTTGATTTGCAGAAGCAGATGATTGCGTTGCTGATATTCGCGGGGCTGTTTAATGTGCTGGCGGTGGTGAGTTACAGGAAGAGGCAATAAACACAGTTGTCTGAATTAGGATTAGTAGGATTAAAGGATTATAGGAGTGGGGTGACTAGTGACTGGTGACTAGTGACTAGTGACTGGTGACAAGGGAAATATCGTTTGTAACGTTCATAACGTTTGTAACGTTTGTAACGTGGGATCGGACGAAGGTCCGGGGTCTAAGGTCATTGGGCTGCGCCGTCATTAATAGTCATTAAGTAGTCATTTATGGTCATTTGGTAGTCGAAGGTCAAAGGTCAAAAGTCATTGGGCTACGCTGTCATTTAATCGTCATTACGCTGCGCTGTCATTAGGGTGTTGATGTAATCGGCGGCGGAGAGGGCGGCGATTGTGCCATCAGCTACTGCAGTGGTTACCTGTCGGTATTTTTTTGCGATAGAATCGCCTGCGGCGAAAACGCCGGGAAGGTTCGTCTTCATAACCGCATCCACTTTGATTTCTTTCCATTCATTCAATTCGATAATGCCTTCGAGCTTTTCTGTGTTGGGGACATAACCGATGAAAATAAATACACCGTCAATATTCATTGCCATGATATCACCGGTTTTCAGGTTTTTTAATCTGACGGAACTGAGTTTTTCGCTGCCAATGAATTCAGTTATTGCAGTTTCCATAATGAAACTTATTTTAGGATTCTTTTTTGCGTCGTCCACATAATGGGAGAAAGCCTGGAAATGATCAAACTGATGCACGACGGTGACTTTAGAAGCGTATTTTGTGAGCGCAACGGCTTCTTCAAGTGCCGAGTTTCCACCACCGACAACAATAATATCTTTATCCTGAAAGAAGTCGCCGTCACAAGTTGCGCAGTATGAAATACCTTTGCCTTTAAAAGTATCCTCACCAACAGCACCTATTGTACGTGAGCGTCCTCCGGTGGAGATAATAACGGCGTGTGAAGTGTAAATATCCTTTTCGTTAACAGTGATTTTTTTAACATCGCCTGAAAGGTCGAAGGAGGTAATGCGGAGATTGGATTTAATGGTACAGCCGAAATTCTGAGCCTGAGTTTTCATGTTACGGGCGAGTTCGTATCCGCTGATGGAGTGAACGCCGGGATAGTTAGCAATTTCGTGGGTGAGGACCATTTGTCCGCCAACGGCACCCTCGTTAAGGATGAGGGTTCTGACTTTTGCGCGTGAGAGGTAGATACCTGCAGTCAGTCCGGCTGCTCCGGCACCTATAACTATAACATCAAAATGATTATCCATAAATTCCCAAGGTTAAAAAGGGGGAGAGAAAAATCTCTCCCTCAAAAAAAGATTTATTTACCAAACTGTTCGTCAAGAATTGAAGTAACCTGCTCCATTGACTGGATGCTGCTGGTTGCTTTAACGAGTTTACCGTTCTTATAGTAGACAGTGAAAGGGAGTCCCTGGAAACCGCGAGTTTCGGGGAGAGTGCGGATGACAGCGGCGTCGGGGGAGTCGAACTCCATATCAGCGAATTTTACGTGTTTATATTCCGGCTCGAGTTCTTCCATTACTTCATAAACGGGGATGCACATTGGACCCATGCGTCCGCAGCAGATCATGACATTTTCATTTTCGGCAAGAAGTTTTGCGTGATCGTCTTTTGATAAGACGTGAGTGAGATTAGTTTTGAGCATTTTATACCTTCAGTTAATTATATAAATATTATAAATTTATAACGGTTAGATATTTGAAGTTTGAAAAGGTTGCAGGATGTAATAAGTTGGCTTTTGAACGCAAGGTCTTGAAATTTCGGAGCAGGGGATAAAAGGTTAAAAGGATAAAAGGTTAAAAGGATAAAAGGTTAAAAGGATAAAAGGTTAAAAGGATAAAAGGTTAAAAGGATAAAAGGTTAAAAGGATAAAAGGTTAAAAGGATAAAAGGATAAAAGGGGAAAAGGTTAAAAGGGGAAAAGGGGAAAAGGGGAAAAGGATAAAAGGTTAAAAGGATAAAAGGGGAAAAGGGGAAAAGGCTGAAATGGGAAAAGGTTGTTTCGACAATGCAAAGAGGGAGTTGGGATATGGCGGGAAATACAGGGTAATGCGAAGTCCCAAAGGACAACTCTGAATAGTTTTGTTTGATGATGAGGGTCAAAGACAGGGGCATTTTTTTTACCACAGATTCTCACAGATTTAACACAGATTTTTATCCCCGCTTCACGGGGCGGGCAGATTAATTCTATGAAGGAGTTCAGCCCGGTTAATGGAGAATGTATTTGCCAAGTTAAATTTTTTAGCTTTGAATAATCGGATGGGGGATGTATATTTGTAATAGTCTTAAATAGGAATTATTCTAATATAGGAATTAATCCATGAAACTAAATATTGCGAACATAAGAAATACAATATCCACGGCCGGGCTGAAGGTAACTCCACAAAGAGTGGCAGTGCTGGAGGCTATTTATAAACTCGGGAATCATCCAACAGCAGACAAAATACAAGAATACATAAGAGGGGAACATTCAAATATTGCGACGGGGACTATTTATAACGTATTAGAAACGCTGACTGAGAAGGGGATCATTAAGAAAGTACTGACTGACAAGGATGTAATGAGGTATGACGGGATTACTGAAAGTCACCATCATCTTTACTGCAGGAAGACGGAGAAAATAAAGGATTATCAGGATACAGAACTGGACGAGATAATCAGAAACTACTTCAAGAAGAAACGGATTCCGAACTTTGAGGTTGATGAAATAAAAATTCAGATAAACGGTAAATTCAAAAAATAAAAGAAAGGAAACTATCTATGGGAAAAGAAAAAAAACTAACCACAGCTGCAGGTATTCCGGTTCCAGACAACCAGACTTCGTTAACGGCGGGAGAACGGGGTCCGACGCTGATGCAGGATCATTATTTGCTGGAGAAGCTGGCACATTTCAACAGGGAAAGAATTCCGGAAAGAGTTGTGCATGCGAAAGCCGCGGGGGCATTTGGTACATTCACAGTAACGAACGACATTACGAAGTACACAAAAGCTAAAATCTTTTCCGAAGTCGGGAAGAAGACAGAGGTATTAGGACGGTTTTCGACGGTTGCGGGGGAGAAGGGTTCGGCAGATACGGTGAGGGACGTAAGGGGATTTGCGTTAAAGTTCTACACGGAAGAGGGAAACTGGGATATGGTTGGAAACAACACGCCGGTATTCTTTATAAGGGATGCGATAAAGTTCCCCGATTTTATACACTCGCAGAAGAGAGATCCGGAAACAAATCTGAGATCCGATACAATGCAGTGGGATTTCTGGTCGTTAGTCCCGGAATCACTGCATCAGGTAACCATCCTATTTTCGGACAGAGGCATTCCGCTTGGAATTCCTTATATGAACGGATACGGGAGTCATACATACAGTTTTATCAATGCGAAGAATGAGAGATTCTGGGTAAAATTCCATTTCAAGACAATGCAGGGAATTAAGTGCATGACTCAGGAAGAAGGGGACAGACTTGCGGGCGAGAATCCGGATTATCACACCGGCGAACTTTTTAACGCAATTGCCAAGGGGGATTTTCCGAAATGGAAACTTCACGTACAGATTATGACGGAAGAGGAAGCGCTGAAATATAAAATTAATCCGTTTGACCTAACTAAAGTATGGCCACACAAGGATTATCCGCTGATTGAGGTAGGTATTATGGAAATGAACAGAAATCCGGAGAACTATTTTGCAGATATTGAGCAAGCAGCATTTTCCCCGGCGAATGTAGTTCCGGGAATATCATTTTCCCCCTGTAAGATGCTTCAGGCGAGAATATTCTCATACGCGGACGCACACCGTTACAGGTTAGGCGGGAACTTTGAGAGATTACCCGTTAACGCACCCCACGCAACAAAAGTTGAGAATCCATACCAGAGGGACGGATTGATGAGATTCGACAATAATGGCGGCAAGGGACCGAACTATGAGCCGAACAGTTTTGGCGGAGCTACAGAAGATCCCTCGCACAAGGAACCACCTTTGAAGATTTATGGTGATGCAGACAGATACGAGCAGAAGCGGGGAGTTGATGATGACTACGTACAGCCAGGTGATCTGTTCAGACTAATGACAGCAGAACAGCAACAATTACTGATAAAACATATAGCGGGAAGCCTTAAGAAAGTGCCGAAAGAAATCCAAGAGAGAATGGTCGGGCACTTTACAAGGGCAGACAAGGCATACGGAGAAGGAGTTGCGAAAGCAATTGGTTTGAAGTAAAATTCTCATAGACACACACAACACGAAACCCCGGACACTCCGGGGTTTTTTATTTGAGGACTAAGGAACAGAAGAAATAAAAGGTGCGGAGGTGATATAAGTTGTTTAGTACATTTGGAGACAAAAAGTAAGAGATTATACAAAAATTGTAACAAAACGAAACCCGGCGAGTCTATTAAATTAAGAAAAGCCAAAATGAAAAGAGAAGAAACATATAAAGCGGCCATTAAAGAACACGGAGAATTAATTTTCAGGATTTGCAGGCGGTTTTTCAAATCGGATGAAGATGCAAGAGATGTATTCCAGGATATTCTTTTAAAGGCTTGGCTGAGTATTGAAAAATTCAGAGGGGAGGCTTCCATAAAGACATGGCTTACAAGGATTGCGGTAAACACATGCATAACATACGTTGAAAAAGAGAAAAGGAGAAAAGATGTTTTTATGCCTGCGTATAATGTCAGGACGAGAGAAATAAAAAGCAAACCGGAGAGGGAGAAAGAAGAAGAAAAAATAAATTTTGTAAGGGAGTTTATAGAAGGTCTGGATATACGTGACCAGTTAGCAGTTAATTTATATCTGGAAGAATTCAGCACCAAAGAAATTGCAGACGCAACGAATTTTTCAGAGAGCAATATAAGAGTGAAAATTCACAGGATAAAAGAGCAGATTAAAACCGAATGGAGAAAAAAATATGGAACTGGATGATTATAAAGCACAGACATCAGGGGGAATTTTGAAGGACGGTTTGAACTTTCCATTGAACGATATTGAAAAACTGATTAAGGAATTCAGAGAAGAAGAAGCTAAAATGAAACGCAAGTCTTTCATTTTTTTGGGAATATTAACAAGTTTGATAGTAATATATGCCAGTCAGATAGCACGCGCTGAGGGAGCCTCCCAGAGCGGATATATATTGTTAAGCTGTGGTTTTTTTACCGGGGGATTATACTTATACTTTAAATACAGACCTCTCAGAGAAAGAGATTACAGTTTATCCACTGTGAGCTTCTTAAAGAAAGCCTCGAGGAAGTTTCAGTTTTTCACACCAATCGATTATTTAATTTTAACACCGATATTAGCCATACTTGGTGCCGGTGGGGGACTTATACTTGTAAACAGGTTATCCAAGTATATGGATTTTGAAAGGGGATTCATAGCCATATGGATAATTTTTTATGTTGGTCTGTGTATTTTTGCTTTTGTTGTCAGCAAAAAGCAATGGGAGAAAGACTACGGAAATCTGAGTAAAAAACTGCAGGGAAAAGGTTCCCCTCATTAACAGGGATGAGGGGTTTTAATTAAATCAAGGGATTTTTCTGTTTGCCCGAACCAGATTAAAGACACGGATTATATTGTCGCCGAGGATTTTCCCGATTTCTTCCTGATTATAGCCACGGTTAATAAGTTCGTTAGTCAGGTTCGGATACTTTGAAATATCCTCAAGTCCGACGACAGTATTGTTTCCTATCCCATCGAAGTCACTTCCCACCGCAACATGATCGACACCCACAAGGTTAACGATATAGTCAATATGGTCAACGACCTTAGAGACATTAACCGATCCTGAGCCGAGGAAGGGGGGATAGAAGACAACACCGATAACCCCACCAGAGTTTGCAATATCAATAATCTGATTATCATAAAGGTTGCGATGGTTATTCCGGAGATTGCGGACACCCGAATGAGTAGCGACAATCGGGTTTGAAGTAACGGTGAGGATATCGGAGATAGTTTTAATTCCAGTGTGGGATACATCTATCATAATGCCCAGAGAATCGAGGGCGCGAATAACATCCTTTCCGAACTCGCTTAATCCGACAGTAGCAGAGCGGGAATCCTGAGAAGAGACAGCCCAGCTGGTGCTATTATTCCAAGTGATAGTGAGGTACCGCATACCGAGGTTATAGAGGTTAGCGAGTTTCTGTAAGTCTTCCTCAATTGCATGTCCTCCTTCTACGGCAAGAATGCCGGCGATTTTATTCTGGTTATTAAGTTCAATAACCTGTGCAGGGTCAAGAGCTTTACCGAGGGTATTGGGATTAAGAGAGACCTCATTATGGAAAATATTAATCATTTCTATTGCGTGGTCATACTGATTAACAGGGTGAGCAGAAGGATCAACCCAAACTGCAAAGAACTGAGCATCAACACCACCGGTTCGCATTCTCGGGATATCGGTATGATTGAAAGTATGGAAAGCAGCAAGATGGTAGGAAGTATCCACAACCATTTTCTCCAGGATATCGTTATGCAAATCAATTAACCGGCTATGGAAGTGTATTCGCTCAATAGAAAATTCGAAGTACTCGCTACCCGAAACAACTGTATCAACATCGAAGTAAGCATAACCATTTTTAGTCACGCGAAAACTGAGATCAATCTGCGAGTTAGACTTATAATATCGAGAGATACCGCCTGAGGAAGATGCTCCTGTATAAAAGCGAGAGAAACCAGATCCATAGCCGCCATCGAGAAGAATCATTTTGCGGGTAATACCAGTTCCGCCAAACTTTACATTAAAGAAATAAACGCCTGCACTTCCGCGAGCATTCCATTCGATTGAATAAAAGCCTGCATTGAGGAATTCTTCATAACCGTCTATCTTTTCGCCCAGGGCATTATATATTCCGACAATTACATTACCCGCAACGGGCAAGGAGACATCTATTTTAGTAGAAGGATTAAAAGGGTTGGGGTAGTTTTGCGAGACGGTAAAGGATTCAGGCAATCCCGGATTTTCCGATACCGAAGTAACGGGGAAGGTATAAGACCAGTTACCAGAGGCATTAGTCGCAACCGAATCATGAACAAGTCCAGAATTACCGTTAATATAAATTTTAGCCTGAGAAACCGGGGCGCCGGAGGTTTTATCTTTTATCTTTCCGGTTATAGTGACAGAACTCTCCTGAGGAAAGGAGGAGACAAAGAAGAAAAAAGAAACAATAAATATTTGAAAATATCGCATTAGAAAAAGTCCATAATAAAAAAATCTTGTTTTATAAATGAAAATTACAAAACAAAATTGTATTAACATAATTCATAATAAAAAAAGAGCGGAGAACCTCCGCTCCTCAAAGAGATTATTCTTCAAGAGTGGAGAGATTACCGGGATCCTGACCCAGAGCCTTAGCTTTGAGAACGCGTCTCATTATCTTACCGCTACGAGTTTTGGGGAGAGAGTCAACTATCTCAATATAATCCGGTTTAGCAATGGGACCGAGTTCATGGGCAACATGAGCCCGCAACTCATCGAGCAATCTATCGGTATATTCAACTCCAGATTTAAGAATAACATAAGCGTAGATAGCGTTTCCTTTAACCTCGTGTGGAAGACCAATAGCAGCGGCTTCGGAGACAAAGTGATGCGAGACGAGAGCGCTTTCGATTTCCGCAGTACCGAGCCGGTAACCAGAAACTTTAATAACATCATCAACACGTCCGATAATCCAGTAATAACCATCCTTATCTTTTCGAGCGGAATCGCCGGTGAGGTAGCATCCGGGATAGCGGCTCCAATACTGGTTAATATATCTTTCGGGGTCATTATAGATTGTTCTCATCATAGCGGGCCAAGGGGATTGAACAACCAGGAATCCTTCCTCATCGGGTTTAACCGGTTTTCCATCCTCATTAAGAATGTCCATTTTGACTCCGGGGAAAGGTTTTGTACCGGAGCCAGGTTTAAGAGGGGAGACAGGGAAGGGGGTAATCATAAACATACCAGTTTCAGTCTGCCACCAAGTATCCATAATCGGACAGTTACCTTTACCGATAACACGATGATACCACTTCCAAGCTTCGGGGTTAATAGGCTCGCCGACAGAACCGAGCAGGCGAAGAGAAGAGAGGTCGTGGCGATTAGGCCAATTTTCGCCAAAGCGCATCAAACCCCTTATGGCGGTAGGTGCGGTATATAAAATATTTATTCCCCATTTTTCAATCATCTGCCACCAGCGATTGGGGTAGGGATAGTTTGGAGCGCCCTCATACATAAAGGAAGTGAGTCCGTTTAGCAGGGGACCATAAACAATATAGCTATGACCAGTTATCCAGCCGGGATCTGCGGCGCACCAGTAGCGATCTTCCTCTTTGACATCGAATACATATTTGAGAGTTGAATAAGTGCCGACCATATAACCGCCATGAGTATGGAGGATAGCTTTGGGTTTTCCGGTAGTACCGGAGGTATAAAGAATAAAAAGGGGATCTTCGGCATCCATAATCTCCATGCTGCAAGTTGTTGATGCAATAGGAAGACTCATAAGTTCATGGAGCCACATATCACGACCGAACTCCATATTAACCGGTTCGCCGGTTCTTTTAACAACCAGAACACTTTGAACGGTAGCGGCACGCTGGAGAGCTTCATCGGCGATTGCTTTAAGGGGGACGATCTTCCCGCGCTGGTAGGAGCCATCGGCGACAATCAGGACTTTGCTCTGACTATCCTCGAGTCGTTCGTGCAGAGCTTCAACAGTAAATCCTCCATAGACGACGGAATGGATTGCCCCAATTCTTGCGCAAGCGAGCATAGCCATCGGGAGTTCAGGAATTCTACCCATATAGATAGTAACGCGATCGCCTTTTTGAACGCCAAGACTTTTTAAGACATTTGCAAATTTACAAACCTCTCTTTTGAGGGCAAAGTAAGAGAAAGAGCGGAATTCCCCTTTTTCGCCCTCCCACAGAAGAGCGAGTTTATTCCGGCGGGCAGTTTGTGCGTGCAAGTCGAGGCAGTTATAAGAGATATTGACCTTTCCACCAGTAAACCATTTATAAAAAGGTTTATTAGAATCATCAAGTACCTTATCCCATTTTTGGAACCAATGGAGTTGAGAGGCTTCATTAGCCCAGAAACCTTCGAGATCGTTTTCTGCAAATTCTCTAAGAGCGTCCCAATCTTTAACAGCGGTCTGAGAAACTATATCATCGGAGGGAGAGAAGACTTCGCCAGAGAGTTGTGAATTATTGCTCATATAGCGGACTCCTAAAATATTAAAAATGAGTGATTATGTATAATAAACGAAAGAGGAGGGTTGTAAGTTCCGGAGCAAGGGTTTTAGTAAGAAAACCAGAATTTCTTTAGAAAAGGAACAAGGCAGAAAGCTGTAAAAGACAAACCGGTGGTTTTATAAAACCACCGGTTTGAATTGTTTAAAGAGTAAAGAGGGGGAAACACAGAAAACCTAGAAACGAACACCGAGGGAGATTCTCTGAACGTTCGGAAGGATGTCGTATATAGAGTAAGAATAATCAAAGGTAACGAGAACTCCAGAGAATGGGAGATTAGTGCCGGCGCCAAAGGTTGCCTGTTCATCATCGTAATTTATCCGATAACCACCACGGAGGTAGAGTCTATCGAATACGCCTATTTCTGTTCCGACATTTATTCTTTCCTTATTATCGTTTGGGTGAGTTACGTCAATGCTACCTCGAATTTTGATAAAGTCGGATTTATAAAGTTCACCGGACAAACCAACCTGAAAATGGAGAGGGAGAGCGAAGTTATCGGTTTCCAATTTAGCCGGAGCCAAGCGGCTAAGGGGGAGATTAGGGTCTTTGCTATAATTTATATTCAAATCGGGTCCTTCGAATTTCATATCGGGTCCAAAGTTTGAGAGACTCATTGCAATCACCATATTCTGGAACCCAAGCTCGTACCTAGTTCCCAAATCAAAAGCCAATCCGTCAGCAACTTCATTCCAGATCCGCTGGTAAACATACTTAGCAGTAACACCCACAGAAAACATATCCGTGAGTTTTCTTGAATAAGCGATTCCAAGGACCATATCGCTAGCGTCAAAGAACATACCCGTGCCGTTAGGCTGAGTTTCAGTGGTAATTTCCATTTTATCAGAAGTCACAGAAGTCAAGCCGACGGTAAAGACTCCAACATCGGGGAGGTTATAGGCGACTGCGACCGAGCTAATATCAAACAAGTCAAACCAGTTCAGGTAAGAGAAGTGAGCATCAAAGTTATTGACGCCTGTAAGTCCAGCAGGATTCCAGAAGAAAGCCGAGGCATCATCAGCTATACCGATATATGCTCCACCCATTGCAGTTGCTCTTGCCCCAACCGGTATCTGGAGAAATTGCGCACCAGCAGAGCCAAGGTTAGAATACTGGGCAACCGCAGTTGCTGTAAGGATAATTGCTATTATTATAAACTTTTTCATATACTTAACACTTTTTTTTTGTTTTATTTAATAATTGCAAATTTGTCTTTAAATTCTCCCTCGGGAGATTTTACGACATAAATATAAATGCCCGGGGCGACTTCTCTTCCACCTTCGCCACGAAGGTCCCAAGTAGCAGTGCCAGCAGTTGACGAATGGTTAATAGTTTTGACCATATCGGCATCCATTGAGAAAATATAGATTGTGCATTCGGGAGGAAGATTTATGAACTGTATCTGACGGAGAGGTTCGCGTCTTAGTTCTCCGAATTCTGGTTCAAAAAGAGAAGAGACCACATAGGGATTGGGGACAACTTTAATTCCTTTTAATTTTTCCCTAATTATTTCACTATTAACAACCGCATCTTTAATTTTAAATGTATAAGCGTCCATTATATTTGGGGGTACTGGGAGGACAGTTTCCAATGAGTAAATATTTCCAGCGGCCGGGGGATTACCAGGAGTGAAATCGATTTTTGCACTTATGCCGTGGAACTCAACAGTTGAGAGGGCATATACTGAATCCTCTGTAAGCACAGTATTTAATGCGGTATCCTTAACTTCCAGAGAAATAAAACCGATGCCGGAAGAGTCGAAGCCCTTTGCAGTAGTTGAAATGAGATAAATGTTTGTTTTAACAGCTGCGGGGTCATCAACCGTGAAGGTGATTTCCAAGTCATCAGTTCCTCCAACCCTGGAATAATTCCGTATAATATCGGGAGCCAGCATTTCAATCACAACGCCATCCGAAGTAGAATGAGGTTTATCGAATAGAAATCCGCGAGGAGCAATTACGGTATCCGAATTGTTTTTGACAGCGAATATTGAGAAGTCGAGAGTCAGCAAGTCACCAGCTTTGGGTAAGAATTCAAGAGGAGTATTAAGACTATCCAGCATTTTAACCTTGAAACCAGAGTAGACGGTGTATTCCTGTTTCGGATTTGAATAGACATAACTTGCATCCGTTTTAATATTTTCGCCAGTAGTCATGTTCACCAAATCAAACTTAGTGGGGCTTTTAAAATACATTCCATATTTCTCCGCTCTGGATTTAGAGGAGTCGGTTATCAGTGCATAAGCCCGGGTATGGAGCACCCCTCTTTCTCTCTTATCCGAGTAGGTGAAGCCTATTTTGTATTCATTACCGGCGAGGGTTTTATCGTCAAAAGGAGTTATTCTGAATTCGTAATTACTAATGCCTGTGCCAATTTGCTTAACGTCAAATGCGCTAACAGGAGTTCTTCCAATTGAAGAGGAAGATGGAATCAGGACGACATTGTTAACAGCGTCGATGGTTTTACCTCTTGGAGATTCGAGACTTTCCACAGAACTATCGCCCCGGTCATAGGAAGTAACTGAGTACCAATATTCAAAACCGTTATTAACCTCTGTATCGGTATAGCTATACTGCAAGCCCCTATCAATGCCGAGATCATTTCTGATATCGAAATCAGCGAGCAGTTTCCAGTTAACGCCCTTATCAATACTTCTATAAATGCGATATCCTTCAAAATCATACTGACCCGAGAAATTATCTTTTGAACGTTCTGCCGCATCATCCCAAGAAATCAAATTGAATCTATCGCCAGCAAATCCGGATACTTTCGGAGTAGCAGGAGGTTTACTAAGTTCAAAGTTTAGCTGAAGCACTCTTTGAGCATTGAAAAGATACGAATACATTTCCTCGTGAGTTTCTCCGGCAACAACCGCGGTCAGGAAGGTAAGAGTATCGCCTCTTTTGAGTTCATAAGGACCCGAAGCGAGATTAGCGAGAAGATCAAGTCCCGATGCGGGGATAGTAGCGGGATCGTCGAAGTTAAGGCTAGTATTATTTCCGATGTGGAAATATTTAGAACCAAGAGGGGAGTTATATAATGCGGGGCTTGAGGACATGATATAGTACTGTATAGAGTCAACGTCCCGATCATCGTTGTAGATGTTGTAGTGCATGTCGGTTAGTCCCAGTTCAACGCCATTAACTTTTGGAGTTTGGAGAAGTGCGACACCAATCTGACCAGTCTTTCCATCAGGCCATTCACCAGAGACGCCATCATCGTAGAAATAAACGAAATTATTTTGTTTATCAAAACCAAGTTTATCGTCACCGTATTCAGGAAGTCCGCCGCTCACGTCTCCGATATCGATATCGCTATACAGATTAAAATAAACACCGGACAAATCATTTTTTCCGTTATTAATGATCTCGTATTTGAAGAAGAGAATATTCTGAGCGAATTTAATTCCATAAGCGTAGCCAGTTTGAGCGACAGTAATGCCCAATACTTCACGGTTGTTCAATGAATCGGAATAGACGCAATAGCTATCCTGGTCAGATTTGATTAGAGGATTTCCGTCTTTATCTTTCAGGGGCCAACCATTCTGAGGGTGCCAGGTAAGGGGATTATCGCTAAAAGCGATTCTAGAGCCCTGATTATTGTGGTAACCACCAACTGCTTCCCATTCTTCGTTGGTTGTATATCGTCCCTGTACAACGTTGTTGGGTATACCCACCATCGGGTTAATGCGGTATATATAATGTTTACCACTATTGATAGGGAATTCACCAGAGGGACCCTGGGATAATCTACGAGGATAAAGTTTTCCGCGATTTTCGAAGAACAATCCAATATTACTTGCGTTGTGGATTCCTCCCGCCCTATCCAAAATAGTATTTTCCTTAAACAGCAGATAGTCTTTTGCATCCGGGTCTTTAGAATCCTTGTACTGAGGAAATAATAACTGCTGGAAAGAGAGAAGACATAACAATAAAGTCAGGTAAAATGGGATCAAATTAATTTTTTTCATTGTTTCTAAATTATTCATGGTTCTTGATTTTTATCAAATTAATATTAAAACCTGAAAGTTGCACCGAGTCTAATAATTCTTGGAGATCCATAATTTGAAGGATCCCGCATATATTCATCACTATATCCACCAACCTGAGTAAAGTCGGGATCACCAGTATCTGAATAGACATAAAGAATGTTGCGATGGTCAGTGAGGTTAAATATCTCAGCGAACAAACGCAATCTTATGCTATTAGTGAAGTAGAATTCTTTTCCAATCATAAGGTCGGCGGCATAATTCGAAGGAGAACGAAGAGAATTTCTGACGACAAACCCGACGTCTCTGCCACCCGGGGTATAAGGATAGCCGGAGCTCATTTTAAATATCAGAGAGAAATCCATATTCTGGAACAACTTATATCCAAATATTTCCGGACCCTCATTCTGAGGAATTGTGAATGTGAAGGTAGAATTGAAAACATGAGTTTTATCGAAATCGAGATAGTAAAGCTGAGTAGATTCCTGAGTGCCCGGATACTGTTCTGTTTCGGAGGATGCGCTTCCTTTTGCCACTGAGTAAGTGTAAGTCACTCCGCCAGAGAAATAGCGATCAGGGCGGATATCAAAGTTAACTTCAAGACCCCGCATATTTGCATAGTCCTCGTTTACATAGACTGTATAACCGACATACCGACCGTCAAAGTAGGGGAATGAATAGCGAGTTCCGATGAGTCCGGTAACGTCCTTATAATAAGCGGCTACTTTCATTCCAATCCGGTCGGTAAACTGGTGGGCAATTCCGACTTCGTAGGCAATTGTTCTCTGAGCATCAAGATCTGCCTGACCAAAGAGAGGCTCGCGCACGTTAAGGTCGTATTGCTGGTTCTCAAAGAGGAACTGGAAATCGGGGTTCTGGAAGAAATGACCATAAGCAAAATGAAGTTTAGTTCTATCCGAGATAGGGTGTGCGATGCCAATTCGAGGGCTGATTTGCTGACGGGATTCTACTTTAATCATAGTACTGGGATCGAGAGGGTTTGCCCTAAATTCTGCATTAGCGTTAAGATAATCGAAGCGAACACCGAGATTAATAACCAGATTCGGGAGTTCGATCTTGTCCTGAACATAACCAGATGCTTCGAAAGGATCGCTTTCGTAATTATTAAGATACGGAGCGGTTCTTTTGGGACCGTAGATACTATTCAGTCTTAATTTGTGACTTTTATACTGGAGACCGAATTTTGTTTCGTTACTTTGATTGATTTGCCAAACGGCATCATATTTAAGATCCATAGTGACCGTACGGCTATCAATAATTTCTTCCGGATCAGAGCGGGAATAAAATTCGAAACCATTACCATATTGTGAAAAATAGGTATCCTCAGCGGCAGGCTGATATAGGGCTGTATCCTTATCCAATCCGCGATAATAGCCCTGATTAAAATAGGAGGCTCTAAAATCGTGGAAGAAGTCTTTGCCGATACTATGGGTTGTTGTCAGAGTTGACTGCCAGCTATCACTATGACTGCGGTAGTATTGTTCAGGAATATATTTAAACGAATGACTATAATTCTGGCGTGAGTCGCGGCTTCCGCGGTTTGAGAGGGAGATTCTGAGGTTTTGCAAAGAAGCTGAATTAAGCTTGGCAAAAACGGTTTGGTTTCTGTTATAACCGAAGGGGAGGTAACTACCCCGGTTATCTGTTTCGCCAGAGATAAAGAATCTGAGGTGTCCGGGAATGACAGGTCCTTCAAGGCTACCATTAATCCTATTCTGATGAAGGTCGGAATATTTTTTCACGCCGAATTCTGAAGTTCTAGCCTCTAATTTACCAGAGAATTTATCGCTTCCATCCCGAGTAACGATATTAACGACACCGCTGAGGGCGTTTCCATATTCGGCGTTATAAGTTCCGCTCAACAAACTCATTTCCTGAATAGCATCGTTATTAATCTGAGTTGCCAATCCGCCCAAGAGGGGGTCTTTAACGTACATTCCGTCTATAAGATATGCAACTTCATTTGATCTTCCGCCGCGGATATGGAGATTGGAGCCGCTACCTATAACCCCAGCCTGCAGGGAGAGGAGCTCAGTAAAAGTTGCAACGGGGAGAGCCTCGATATCCTCACGAGAGATAACCGACTTACTGCTGGTCAGATCTTTCTGGATAAGGGGTGCTTTTGCAGTCACAACAATTTCGCCAACCTGAATAGACTGGCTGGAGAGGGAGAAATTCAGCAAAGTAGTCTGATCAACAATAATTCTGACATCGCTTAAAATAACCGGTTCATATCCGAGATAAGTAACCTTAACCGTATAATTACCAGGGGGGATATTCAGCACGGTATAATTTCCATTAATGTCGGATGCAGCACCGAACGATGTGCCCTGCAGAACTATATTAGCACCAAGGAGAGGTTCGCCTGTAACAGCGTCAGTAACCTTACCTGCCAATTTACCAGTTACACCGGCGAGAGCCGTAAGATGAAGTAATATCCAAATGATAATAGCTTTCTTCATGATAAATATTTTGTTTGTTTAATAATCTTACCCGGAACTGACAATCAATTCCAAGTTCTTATAGCAGGGGAGAACCAAAGCGAGGAGTTTATTCCTGCGTAATGGTCTCGACCTCTTCATAAAATTGTTTAACTTCAGCTTTATTCCTTACTGCTATTTCGGTTACGATTGCATTAATCAAAACAGAGATTGCAGCAAAGGAGTTAGTATAGAGCATGTTTTTTGATTTTACCTCGAGCACATACCCAGCGAAAAAGCTAGCCGGAGCGGACTGTTTATCAGTAACCGCAATAACCCGAACTTTCCTATCCTTACAAAACTTTGCGAGGTTAATAGTTTCTTTAGAATAAGGAGGAAATGAAAAGACAATAATCAAATCATTCTTTCCAAGAAAGAGAGCCTGTTCAAGAAACAGAAGAGAGTTGCGTCTAAAGTTAGAGGATTTAACACCGACCTGAGTCAACTGATAAGAGAGAATTTCAGAGAGAAGGTAAGAAATTCCAAGTCCTGCGGTATAAACATGATTTGCCCTGAGTATTGCAGTAACCGCCTTATTGAAAGTATTTCGGTTAACTGAGGAAAGGGTATCGTTAATATTCTTTATGTCAGTTGCGGCGACACTTTTCAAGGTATCGTTAGACATTGCCTTTCCATCAAAGAGAGCAAAAAACTCAGTATTATTAATTTGCTTTTGCAGAGAGCCGGCGATTTTTTCCTTAAATTCAGAATAGCCATCGAAACCAATGCGTTTTGAAAATCTAACTACAGAGGCGACACTTGATTGTGAAATAAGAGACAATTCCCTTACACTAAGAAAAGGAACGCGGTTGAAGTTTTCGAGAATGCATTCGGCTATCCTCTTCTGATTAGAAGGAAGGTCCTCATAATTTTTCAGTATAGTATCTTTTATCTCTTCGTTACTTGTCATATATAAAAAGGAGCCGGGCAACCATTAATATGGTAATGCCCGGCCAAAAGTTTCTAGTTATTTCATTAGAATCATTTTACTGGTTTTAGTAAAGTCAGGAGTTTCGAGCTTGTAGAAATAAACTCCATTTGAGAAAGAGTTAGCGTCAAAAGTAACAGTATGAGTTCCGGCATTTCTGACATCGTTAACAAGAGAGAGGACTTCATTACCAAGGACATCATAGATTTTCAGCGAAACCCGAGTTTCTTTTGGGAGGCTAAAGCTAATGTTTGTAGAGGGGTTAAAGGGATTCGGGTAATTCTGGAAAAGAGCATAATCAACAGGATTAAGATCGACTTCGATTTCATCAGAGTAAGCAAACTGTCCATTAAAGTCAACCTGTTTGAGTCTATATGCGAATTTACCAGTTTCCGAAAGGACGCCACGGTCAGTATAAGCATATGACTGTTCGTTAGTCACTGTTCCGGCGCCGTTTACGAATGCAACAGTCATGAAGGGGCTTCCATCGACATTACAATTTTTCCTCTGAATTTCGAAACCATAGTTATTAGTTTCGGTAGCAGTACTCCAGTTAAGATCAACACCATTAATTCCTGAATATGCAGTAAAGGCAGTTAATTCAACGGGAACCAATTGCATATATTTACTTCCGCAGAGATTCATGTTGGTAATCATCTCGGTTTCGGAAGTTCCATAGGATATACCGAACCAAATGCTAACCGAATCGCCGGGATTAATAACAGTCATAGGATGGCTAAAAATACCAACTGCTCCATCGGCACCGACAGTCAATTCCGGATCAAAACCGGGGGTACTTAGCCAGCGATAGAAAGAAGTATCCTGATCATATCCATCAACCCAGTTCAGCAGCCGAACTCCGTGGAAATCAGCGGAGAACATTTTAAAACCGACATGTGCATTGGTTTTGAAGACATCAATAATTTTAGGGGAGGTGAGATATTTGCAAGTTTCAAAGCCATAAACATTATCAATCTTCGGGATAATTTCTGCGCCGATGATAGCATTCATGGGAGAAGATTCGCGGTTTTTAACAGTAACTTTAAGAAGGAGATAAGCGCCGTTATTCCAGCCATAGATGTTAGTCCAAATCAGCACATCAGGGGGGAGAGGGGGGGTATTATAAGAATTGTCCAGTGCATTGACCATTTCGAAATTGCTCAGCAGGGGTGTGGTGACATTAGAAGAAGGGAAAACTCCGTTACCGTCCTGGTTATAGTCGAACACAGTTGTTGGGGTTGAGGCAACAAGAATAGAGACGCGGTCAATCTGGCGAGTTCCAGCGACTGCCGGGGTTTCGATTCTAATTCTTCCTCCGTTGCTCATCAGGACACCGACAGAGCCGGTACTAAAGCTTTGAGCGAAGAGAAATTCTGATGTAAACATCAGCAGGATAAACAGTACAAATAAATTAAAGAACTTTGACATAGAACGCTCCATTATTTAATTAATAACATTTTATTAGTTAAGGTCGAGTTTGAATTACTGAGTTTATAAAGATAAGTTCCGGTAGAAAGATTCAGGGCATTGAAACTAACGTTATGAGTTCCGGGAGCCAACGATTCGTTTACAAGAGTTGCGACCTCGTTGCCAAGGATATCATAGACTTTAAGAGTTATGAAATCGCTATGCGGGACAGTAAACGAAATAGTAGTTGCGGGGTTGAAAGGATTAGGATAATTCTGCATAAGCGAAAAATGTTCCGGAATCACGGAAGGGTTTTCTTCCACAGATACCAAAGTATTATACTGAATAACGGCGGTATCAAGATTTGCCCTCATTTGTGCTTCGGTGACACCATAAGCGATAGCGATGTAAGTATCCGTTGAACCTCCGGGTTGGAGAGTCACAGGACTTTTAGCAAACATAGCAACCGCACCATCACCACCTGTCTGAAGATTAAAAGCAGAAGGAGGAGTGTTTAACCAAGTCCAGTATGAAGTATCGACAGCGTAACCGTCGTACCAATCTATTCCGACGGAACTATAGAGATTAGCACCGAGGAGTTTATAACCGATATAATCGTTTGGTTTATATGAAAAGACAAGATTTGCGGCGACATCACAAGCGACCACTTCATTTCCATATTCTCCGGCAAGCTGAGGTATCAATTCCATACCAACAATTGCAGGGAAGGGGGCGGTTTCGTTATTTACAACAGTACTTTTAACAATCAAGAACTGTTTTTCGATCCAGCCATACACCCAGACTTTAGAAGTAACGTCAGGAGGGAAGGGGGGATCGTTATAAGTGTTGTTAGTAGAGCCATAAACGGCAAAATCGGCGAAAGGGACCTGAATAATATTTGCCGTATCCTCGGTTTCACCGTCATTATAGTAATCAAAAACTTCAGTTTGATTTTTAGCCACAAGAATGCTACTTCTGTCAATTTGGCGAGTTGCATTAGTGGGAGCGAATACTCTAATGCGTCCATAGCTATTCAGGATAACTCCAATTTTTCCAGTTTCGAATTCTGCCTGACCATAAATATAGAATGGGAGAACAAGCAGAACCAATAAAGGGAAAAGTATTATTTTTTTCATAGTACCTCCAATTAATTAAAAAAAAGAACAAAACTTATATTATTGCCAGTTAATCAGGAACGGCGGAATAAGTAAAATCAAAGCCACGACGGCCAGAATTATTGTCAAGGGCAAAACCCAGATTGCCCATTTTTCATAAGGGATCTTTCCCATAGACAAAGCGCCCATAGTAACAGCAGATGTAGGGATTATAATATTTGTCAATTCACCAAACTGAAATGCAAGGATGGCAGTTTGTCTGGAGACGCCGACAAGATCAGAAAGGGGTGCCATAATAGGCATAGTCAAAGCTGCCTGGCCGCTACCGCTATGGATAAAGAAATTAATAACTGCCTGGATGACAAACATTTTCTGGGAAGCAAAAACAGGATTAGAAGATTCAACCAGCGGAGCCAATTTATAAAGGATGGTATCAATTATCAACCCATCCTGAGCGATTACGACAGTAGCCCTGGCGAGCGCGAGAATAAATGCGGTGCCGACCAGATCTTTAGCGCCTTCAATAAATCCCTTTACAATACCTTCCCCTTTAAGACCACCAATGAGTCCTGTAGCAATTCCCATAACAAAAAAGACAGCTGCAATTTCCTCAATAAACCATTGGAAGTAAATTACTCCAACCACTATTGCCAGGAGTGAAAGAAGGAATGCATAGAGAACGATTTTATGGCGTGTGGTAAAGACGATGGACTTATTATCACTAACCTTATCAAGGTGCATAGATTCACGTCTTTCACGGTCGAGAGCGTAAACCGGACTTTTTTCAGGATTTTTTCTTATTTTATTTGCATACCTAACAATAAATATAATGACAGTCAAATTCACAATAAACCATACAGCGAGGCGATACTCAATTCCGGAGAAGAGAGGAACCTCGGAAATACCCTGAGCGATGCCAACGTTGAAGGGGTTAAGAAAAGCGCTAGCGAATCCGATATGTGCGCCAACCAATGGAATAGCGACGCCGATAATAGAGTCATAGCCAAGAGCCAAAGCGAGGGGAACAAAGACAATGATAAAGGGAATGATTTCCTCGTTCATACCGAAAGTTGCTCCGGCCAATGAGAAAAGCGTTATAAGAATCGGGAGAATCATAACCTTGAGCAATTTAGACTTATGATATGCCTGAGTTATTCTGTGAATGAACTTATCTATTGCCTCGGTTTTCTGGAGGACATTAAATGAGCCACCGACGAGGAGGATAAAACCAATAATAAGAGCGCCATCAACGAATCCTCTAATCGGGGCAGTGAACAGGTCAAACAATCCCTGCGGGTTACTCTGCGTATATTTAAAGGAACCGGGGACAACCACTTCCCTGCCTTTTAATTCCATTCGCTGGTACTCGCCGCCAGGAATGATCCAAGTAAGAACAACAAAGATCACCAGAAGAGAGAAAATAAGAATGTAAGTATTCGGGACTTTTAATCTGAACTTTGTCAAGCGCGTCTCACTTTATTAATTTTCGATTAACTGTATCAAATATCTGACCTGCTTTAAGGAGATGGAGAGTAATGTTATCCGCAGCGAACAAATCTATTTTATTAAGGGAGATGCCGGTTGATTGAGTTGCATCAATGACAAGGACATTCCGTTCGCCTATTACTTCGAAAGTTTTATCGGGTTTATAGAGGATAGCCGTTGACTCATCGATGCCAATTCCGATAAGTTTCGGATGTTCGAGAACAACGCTGAGGAGACGATTAAAGCGCTTTCTAATTATAAAATGCTGATCTATAATGGCATTTTTAACAAAGCCGAAGCCTTGCACCGTAACGACATTATCCTTCATTACCGAGATAAAAGCGGAAGAGGAGTCGGTATTTCTTTTTTCATCCCCGGTAAGCATGACCTCGCTCATAATAGCCGCGCCTGCGCTAGTGCCACTAATAACCCCGCCCTTATTGTAAATGTCCTTAATAAGATTTAAGATTTTTGTATTCAGCATCAGGGAAGTAAGCCGGCTCTGGTCCCCGCCGGTGAAGAAGACGCCGGTGATATTCTGAAGAGCGGAAATCAGGCTATCGCTATTACAGAGTGCGGGAGTAAGGACGACATACTCAAGATTGCGGCAGCCCATATCATCCAATTCCTCGACCATAGCGCCGCCGGCAAGATTAGGATCCCCGCTTGCATTAGGGATAATAAGGATTCTGGAGCTATAAGTTCCACCAGCAAGCTCAACGAACTTATGCATCATTGCGTCGGTTCTTCTACCGCCTCCGATAATCAGGAGATTACCCTGCGGGAGGAGAGAAGGTGTACAAAATAGAATAAGTACCGAGAAAAAAAAGAGATTTCTTTTCATAGTAATTCCGGAAAAATAGTTAATTATTATACAGTGATCAGGTTAAACGCCAGCGAGGCAGTTTTTCCCAGATCTTCTATCAGAATAAATTCATCCACGCTATGTGGATTTTGAGCACCAATTCCGAGATTGACCGCCTTAACACCGCGTCCGTTGAGAGAGTTTGCATCGCTTCCTCCGAATGAGACAGTGGGGATGGGGGTAATTTCCGCTTTAAGCATAGCGGATTCAATAATTTTTACAATGTCATCATCGGGGGAATGAGTGTAGGGGTCGAAATCCCAGAAATCGTTATATGTAAATAATCCGTTCAGTTCTTTTACTTTTGAATCGAAAGCAGAAATAAGCATTTCTTTTTCGCGAATAATTTTATCCCGGCTAAAAGATCTTATTTCTCCATTTATGGTTGTTAATTCGGGAACGACATTTACAGCCGTTCCGCCCTGAATCATTCCAATGTTAAGGGTAGTCTCTTCGTCAATTCTGCCGATGTTTAAAGAGGCTATTGCGTTAGAGGCAATGAGAATGGAGTGAATTCCTTTTTCAGGAGATATACCGGAGTGGCTGGCTCTGCCCCGAACTTTTATTTCGAAGGAAATAGCTCCGCAAGATGAGGAAATATACTTGCCAGGGGGATAGGAGGAGTCAAAGACGAAGCCATATTCTATAGTTTCGGGGAGTTCAATATTTTTACTTCCCCCGAGGGTGGTTTCCTCGCAAGTTGTGAAGGCTATAGTGAAGTCCTTAAGTTCTTTGCCCTGAGTAATTGCGTTTTCGAGGGCGTAAAGGATTGAAGCGATACCTGCGCGGTTATCGGCACCAAGTATAGTTGTGCCGTCAGACGTAATGCGGTCTTCCGAAACGACAGGTGTCAAATTTTTAGTGGGTTCAACGGTATCCATGTGAGAGAGGAGAACGAAATTACCGCCAGAACCAATCCGACAAATCACATTGCCGGTGTTGCTATTAGTTTTGGCTTGTGAATTATCGGTATATATTGTTAAAGGTTTTTTATTTAAGGGGTGCCGGTCAAGGCTGCTAAGGAAAGCCATTATGTGGTCTGCGATATCCTTTTCCCGTGAAGATACCGAGTCTATTTTTACCAACTCAACAAAGATGTCCGTTAATCTTTTCATGATTTTTAATGGATTTAAAGTTTCACTTAAGAATTATTTTGAAACCTTTGTTACATAATATATATTTTTTAGATTAAAGTCAACAGAAATCTTTCACATAAGAAAGATTTTTCCGACTATCAATGATCGAGCCAGAGGATGGCAGAGGATCAGGGGGAAAAGGAGGCTTTTTTTACCGTCACTTTTTCGAGTTCCTTAAAGTCAATTTCAACACCTATACCGGGTTTATCCGGAACAGACATAGTGCTATCCTCTTTATTAATAGAGAATTCAGGGATGACTATATCCTTTTTATAATAGCGTTTGCTTGCGGAAATATCGCCATGAAGCGAGAAGTTTGGGAGAGAGGCAAGGGCGACATTACCTCCGCGGGCGATTCCGGACTCATCCATACCGCCGTGCCAGACAGGGATGCCCATGGAAGCGCAGTAATCGTGAATTTTGATTGCCTCGGTATATCCACCAGTGCGACCGGGTTTGATATTGATATTTTTGCAGGATCCGAGAGCCAGTGCAACTTTTGTATCGGAAAGATTGCGGATACTTTCATCGAGGCAAATAGCGTTTTTTAACTGTTTCTGGAGGATGGAATGTTCAAAGATGTCGTCGTATCCGAGAGGCTGCTCAATCAACTGGAGGTTGTAGTTATCCAATTCTTTTAACATGGGGGCATCCTCCAGAGTAAAAGCGGAATTAGCATCCACCTGGAGTATGATATGTGGATAAGCTTTCCGGACCGCCTGAACCAGGGTGATGTCCCTTCCTGGAGCTATTTTAATTTTGATACGTTTATATCCATCATCGAGATAAGCGCCGATGACATCAACAAGTTTTTCGGGAGATGCCTGCAAGCCGACACTAACTCCGACGGGGACTCTTTTGCGAGTGCCACCGAGAAATTGGGAAAGGGGGATTCCTTTTGACTTAGCGAAGGCATCGGCTAAAGCAGCTTCGACGCCGGCCCGAGCCATACGATGTCCTCTGATCCATGCGAACTGATTAAGAGCGCTTTGAAGACCGGGAAAATTTTTACCCAGAAGCGAGGGGATTATGAAATCTGACAAGACGTGCCATGCGGTAGTAAGAGTCTCGGAGGAGTAGGATGGGGAAGGCTCAACAACAACCTCGCCCCAGCCGGAGAGGCCTTCGGAGTCAATACGAACCATGATGTGTTCTTCATAAAGCTCCACACCCAGCGAAGTTTCGAAGGGGGAGACTAATTCCATTTTCGTATGGCGAAGTTCGATGTTTTCAATTTTCATAATATTTTCTTTCAGCTATAAATGATTACTATCTTATTAGTCTTATAATTGGATAAAATCCGTCTTTTTGGAGGAGGTGTTTGAAGCCGGGGTAAGTAACGAGACCGAGTTCTGATTTAGGTTCGAGTGCAATAACTATTGTATTGTTTTTCAACTGATTTACAGGTATAAAAAGATATGTGTCCTGCGGGAGGTTAGTTCCAAGATCATGTGCTTTGACGTCCGGATTGACAATTATGTCTCCCTCAAAATCGATTGAGTCGATTGAGGAGATAAAATAGTGCTCATATTTATCACCGGATTGCTTAGTATAGGGGGTGTATTTTATCTGATGTCTGTCTGCCCATTCGATAATTTCGGTAAGCCGGGAAGGAATCAGATAGCCTGCAGGGCGGGTAACCTCGTGGATTGCTTTCACGAGGGGGCGATAGTTAGTTACAGTTATTACAGTATCCCGTCCGGTGTAGTAGGATAAAAGAGGGAGTTCGAGTTTTGTTCCGTCCGGGAAGTGATCTAATTGAATTGCGACTTTTGGGCTAACCGTGTTATTAATCAGGGCAGACCTTTCGGCGGCGATAAGCTGTTTCAATTCATCCTTATTATCGTAAGAAAATTGAAGGAGAGCCATCATGCCGGTCATTTGAGATTCAGCGCGGTGTTTAATATTGTCAAGGAATCTGTCGGTTCCATTAAGTCCCTCCTGAATGAAGGAGAAAGTATTCTGAATGCCGAGGCTTTGTCTGCCGTCGTTAATATCAAAAGTGCTATGGCGGATATATTCCTTTTCAGGGGGTCCGCCGGGGCTGTATTCAAAATAGGAGATATTATTAGCGTTGAGTTGTTTTTTCAAAAAGGGGAGGTAACGGGTTTTGGATAATTCTCTAATTTTTCCGGAAATGTTGATGTTAGTTGTCCTGCCGGCCTCGATATCGCTATTAGCCCGATAGCCAAATTCCTTATAAGTATCGCCATAGGGGAAATACTCGTGGACATCCATCGTGACTTCGAAGAGATATTTGTTAAAGAGTTTATGAAGAGCGATAGTTTCGGGTTCAGAAAGGATGAGGTGGTTACGATTCAGGTCCATATCATTTTTATTCCTCCGAGAGTTGGTTTCCGAACCATCCGGATTGACCTGGGGGACGAGGACGAAATCAATTTTATCAAAGAGGTAAGAATTTTCAGGTTTAAGGAGTTCTTGAATTAACAGGAGTGCGCCTTCTTTTCCCGACTGTTCGTTGCCGTGCTGCTGGCAAAAAATAAGGACTTTAAGTTTAGAGGGGTCTGCTGCAAAATCCGATTTGGAAAACCAGACAGCAAATAATTCACGACCACCAACGGACTTGCCGATGGTTTCGTACTTAACCCAAGGGTGAGCGGAGGTGACTTCTTCAAGGAATCGGGAGATTTGGGCATGGGAAGTTATGGCGGAATAATCTGATTTCTGCAGGGGGGTTTTCTGGGCGAAAATCAGTCCGACAAGTATAATAACGAGTAAGTAAGTAAGGTGTCTCATAGTTCGATTTTTTATTTTAGATTAAATTCTCTGACAAAAATAGTGAAATGAAATTAATTTCAAACCAATAAATTTTTAATAAAATTAAGGGGTAAACGTAAATCCGAGGGAAAAAGGAAGGGGGTGTGGAATTGTAAAAAGAGCTTATTTATACCTTATTTGTACCCTATTTGTACCTTATTTATACCTTGTTTATAAAGTAAAAGGGGAAAGATTTTCGAAAGCGGGCTGGAAGGGGGTGGGGGAATATGGTGTGAGGGGAGGGAAGAGATTTTGATAAATAATTTGTTGGGGGCGGGGGAAAAATATTTTTTGCAAATAATAAAAAAATACACTATTTTTACAATTCAAAAAATTTGAATTCCGCGATAGCTCAATGGTGGAGCATTCGGCTGTTAACCGAAGGGTTGCAAGTTCGAGTCTTGCTCGCGGAGCAGAGCCCCAAAATAATTTGGGGCTTTTTATTGCTTATGAAATATTTTCTTTACATACTTAAATCACAATCTGCCGATAAATATTATGTGGGTATTTCTGAAAACCCCGAAGTCAGACTTTATTATCACAATAATATCGAAAAAGGGTTTACTTCAAGATATCGTCCCTGGGAAATAGTTTTTAAGAAAGAGTTCAACTCAAAATCTGATGCTGCAGATGCTGAGAAAAAGATTAAGGGATGGAAAAGCAGGGTTATGACAGAGAGGGTTATTTCGGGAGAAGTGAAATTGTAAATTATCGACTGTTATCCCGAAAGAGTTCGGGATGCAAGTTCGAGTCTTGCTCGCGGAGCAGAGCCCCAAAATAATTTGGGGCTTTTTATTTAGTGTATTAAATATTCCCATTCCATTCTTAAATTGCATTGCAAAAGAAAATCAATTTAAATGAAAACAGCGACACTGGTTTTTCCGAATCAATTATTTGAGCATAATCCGGCTTTACAAAAAAGCAATTATGTTTTTTTGATTGAAGAAACATTGTTTTTTAAGCAGTACAATTTTCATAAGCAAAAGCTGACTTTTCACCGAGCTTCATTAAAATATTACCAGGATTACCTTCAAAAGAAAAAGAAGAAGGTTGTATATATTGAATCAAACAACGAGTTATCCGATATACGCAAACTGATTCCACACTTAAGGGAAAATGGTTATGATGAGATTTGTTATACAGAAGTGGCAGATAACTGGTTAGAGAAAAGAATAGCACAATCTGCGCAATTAAACGGAGTGAGGATTCAACAATTCAATTCTCCTTTGTTTATCAATACAAAAGAGGAGCTACTGAAATATTTTGAAGGGAGAAAAAGATATTCGCAGACAGATTTTTATGTTAATCAGCGTAAAAAGCTAAACATATTGATTAATGATGACAAAACACCAACCGGAGGGAAGTGGACTTATGACCAGGAGAACCGATTAAAGTATCCCTCCAATAAAAAACCTCCAATTGTTAATTTCCCCGCAATTAATGAGTACACCAGAGAAGCCGGTTTATATGTTCAGGAGTATTTTCCGGACAATTATGGGATCATTAATGAACAGTTTAATTATCCGGTCACGTTCGATGAGAGCAAGGAATGGCTTCAACAATTTTTAGAGACGCGTTTTGAAGAATTCGGTGCGTACGAAGATGCCATTGTTGCAAATGAAAGCATTTTGAATCATAGCGTTTTAACTCCAATGCTGAACGTTGGTTTGCTTACACCGAGTGATATTCTGAAAACCACATTGGATTTTGCAGTGAAGAGGGAAATTCCCCTTAATTCACTGGAGGGATTTCTCAGACAAATTATTGGGTGGCGAGAATTTATCCGTGCTGTTTATGAGCTAAGAGGAATTGAGCAGAGGACAAAAAATTACTGGGGTTTCAGGCGAAAGATTCCGGAGGGATTCTGGAAAGGGGAAACGGGGATTGAGCCGGTGGATATAACCATAAAAAAGGTGCTTGCAACAGGATATTGTCATCACATTGAAAGACTAATGGTGCTGGGGAATTTCATGCTTCTTTGCGAGTTTGATCCGGATGAAGTTTACAGGTGGTTTATGGAATTGTTTATTGATGCTTATGACTGGGTGATGGTGCCGAATGTTTATGGTATGAGCCAGTTTGCGGATGGCGGGCTGATGTCAACGAAGCCCTATATAAGCGGAAGTAATTATTTGATGAAGATGGGAAATTACAAGCCCGGGGATTGGCAAGTAATCTGGGACGGACTTTTCTGGAGGTTTATGAATAAGCAAAGAGGATTTTTTCTTTCAAACCCAAGATTGGGAATGCTGATAAAAACATTTGATAAAATGTCGGAGGAAAGAAAAGCAGTGCTATTTGGTACTGCAGATGAATTTCTGAAACAATTATGATTATTTGGTTTGGGAGATTAATAATAAAAACCTTCTTAGAACTATAAGAGCAAGAGAATTTAAAAAAGGATGTGTTTTATGACAACAGAATCAGCGATACGATTGATTGACGGGATTGATAAAACAGAGTTAACCTCACTAAAGCAGGAATTGTTCAAGTATGCCGTTGATTACTCGAGAATAAGAGTTGACTGGTATTTGGCAAATTCCGAGGGAAGGAGGGAAATGGAGGATCTCCGCAGCGCAAAGCATACTGCATTTATTGACAGTTGCAATGTATTAAGCAGAGCGATGATTAAAAAGGGGGAGGATGCAACCTGGAGGAAACGGCTTGGGGATGACAGAAAAACGATAGGGGATTTTGCCTGCTTTATTAATTTAATAACGGGATTGAGAGCAAGATAGAGATATAGTAACCGGATGAATGGGGGATATCTCAGAAAAGGTTTACAGTCAGTAGTATTTACTTGTTTTTTTTGTAAAATATTATTATATACAACTGTAATTCCCAATTTTTTTAGTAAATATTCGGAGGCTTGTATGCGGCTGATATTTACGCTCTCATTATTGTGTGTTTTAACTCCTCACCTTTTTTCACAAAGCGACTGGTTCGGGCTTAGTCCCAAACCACAGGGTAATATCCTCTACTCTTCATTTTTCTACAATTCAAGTTACGGCTGGGCGTGCGGCGCAGACGGTACAATTATTAAAAGTACAGACTGAGGCACAACCTGGAGTACTCTATCGTCGGGTACGACGAATGCATTACGCGGCATCTTTTTTTATTCCACAAACATAGGATATTGTGTGGGGACAAACGGTTCAATTTATAAGACTACCGACGGAGGTGGTGCATGGGTGCTGCAGGTGAGTGGAAGCACATCCAGAATAAATTGTGTTCATTTTATTACAGAGAGCCTGGGGTGGGTTGCTGACTATAATGGAAAGATCATAAAAACCATAGACGGCGGATCAAACTGGGTACTTCAGACAAGCGGTACTTCCAATAATCTCAACAGTGTATTTTTTGTTAACGCCACTATCGGTTATGCAGTTGGTTCGGGGGGAATTATACTGAACACAACAGACGGAGGGGGGAGCTGGAATAGTCAGACTTCACCCGTTTCGACAGAGTTGTTTTCTGTTAATTTTGTTTCCAGCACTCAGGGATGGATTTCCGGAGCCGGAGGTAAAATTCTGGTAACGACTGACGGAGGTGCTAGCTGGACACAACAGACCACACCAATTACCAATTCATTATACTCGATCAAGTTCGTAAACGCGACAACGGGATGGTCTGTTGGAAACAGCGGAAAAATTTTATATACTACAGATGGAGGGACCAACTGGGTACAGCAGGCAAGCACCGCGGTAATGACGCTCTATTCTGTTACGGCAACCCATACAAGCGCGGTTTGGGCAGCAGGAGAATCAGGAAAGATAATTCATTACAACGGTATTGAATGGTCCTCATTATCGACAGGAGTATCAACAAATTTAATCGCAATTCATTTTGTGAATACCAATACAGGATTTGCAGTAGGGGACAGGGGAGTAATAATCAAATCCACAGATGGCGGAACCTCCTGGGCGGAGCAATCAAGCGGAACAACTAATACAATAAGGGATGTATTTGTCACATCTGCCACATCGGCGGTAGTTGCGGGGTACTATGGATACATAAAATATACAACAGACGGAGGAAATGTCTGGAATGCGGCAACTTTGCCGGGACATCCTGTCCCATACGATGCAGACTTTTACTCAATCGATTTTACCTCTGCGACTGTTGGATATGCAACCGGTTCAGGCGGGACAATGCTAAAGACGACTGATGGTGGAGCAACGTGGAGCGAGTTTGCGACAGGAGTTTCAGCTACTTTGTGGGGGATCTCGTTTGCGAACGATAACAAGGGATTTGCGGTCGGGACATCGGGAACGATGATATTTACAACCGATGCAGGAGCGACCTGGAATGCAAAATCGAGCGGTACTTTTACGACTTTATATTCTATTCACTTTCCTTCTGCAAATATAGGATACGCTGTGGGGATGGGGGGAGTATTGATCAAAACCACGGATGGCGGAGACACATGGTCTTCAACTTCAATCGGGAATGCCCAGCATTATTATTGTGTTTATTTTGCAAATGAAAACACAGGCTGGGCGGCAGGATCTACCGGCTATCTGATGGGAACAACTGACGGCGGGGGAACATGGGGAAGACAAAACACAAATCCATATACCTCAAACTACTTATATTCGGTGCACTCAATCTCATCAACAACAGGATGGTTTTGCGGAAGTTTCGGTAACATTTTCAAAACCAATATGGGGGGGCTTCCAATAGAACTGACATCCTTTACTGCAGAGAAAGCAGGAGACGGTATTCGCTTAGAATGGCAGACTGCTTCGGAGATAAATAACTACGGATTTAGTATAGAAGCAAGGTTTGATTCAAAGGGAGAGTGGGAAAGTATTGGATTTGTGCAGGGGGCGGGAAATTCAAATTCACCGAAATATTATTCCTTTGTCCATTCGTCAATAAAGGAGGAGGCGGTGAAGTACAGATTAAAACAGATTGACAACGACGGACAATTTTCGTACAGCAATGAAATTGAGGTAAGCAGCACATTACCGGAGGAATTTTCAATTAAGCAGAATTATCCGAATCCGTTTAATCCGGTAACAACTATTGAGTTTACGATTCCCAGGGAAGCAGAGGTAAGATTAAGTCTATTTGATATTCAAGGCGGGGAGATCATCGTTTTAGTTAATTCACTCCTGCGATCCGGATCTCATAAAATACAGATATCGGCAGAAAAATCAGGTCTTTCATCGGGAGTTTATTTTTATCGATTAAGTTCAGAAGGATTTATCATAAACAAAAAACTTTTAATCATAAAATGAGGAAGCAAATGAAGAAATTATTTATCATACTCATAACTTTCTTCACTGTGTTAACGCAATTAAAAGCACAGTTTATGCCCGAAAGGAGTTTTTTACTAAATGGAACGGATAACTCGGCATATATTGGAGCGGCATCATTTCCTTCGACGAATAGTGTTACTATTGCGGGATGGGTTAGACTTCAGTCGAATGCTAACCAAACAATAGTGGCAAAAAATTATAATTCCGGAACGGAGAATTCAGGACAGTACGAGCTGTATGTAACATCGGATGGAGGTATAAACTTTTTAAAAAGAGTAAGCGGAGCCGACTTCATATCCGGTTCGCCGGGTACTTTAGAGTTACAAAAATGGTACTACGTAGCAGGGATATTTGACGCAACAAACGTAAAGGCATTAATCAACGGTAGTCTGACCTCATCAAATCCGGCCGCCGGGGATTTGGATGTCTCAAGTTCACATCCTTTTTCGGTTGGCGCACAACGCTCTATTAGTAATACATTGAGGAATTATTTTAACGGGAACATCGAAAATCTTACCATTTGGTCAAGTGCGCTGGACATAAATACACTAAAAGACTGGATGCACAAAGAAATCACAAGCAGTCATCCATATTATACAAATTTAATCGCGCTATACAAATTTAATGAGTATGATAACTCATCCTATATTAGCGATCAGTCGGGCAACAACAGGGGTCTAAGCGTAACAGGTACAAGAACTTATTGTTTTTCAACAGCGCTTCCACCGACATGTTATACTTACGGAAAATTAAAAGATCATTCTGAAGTGCGGGGGATATGGTACGGGACGGGTTCAAATTCCTCTTCAATATTAACAATAACGAACAATTCAATTTCCGGGACGGATTATGCGCTTTGGGGGCATAACAATAAATCATTACTATGGAATTATTTTGACATTCCGGATGGTGTGGAGAAAAGAATGGAGCGAGTCTGGCATTCTGAACAATCGGGCAATCCGGTTTCGGACTTTGTATTCAGTACAGCCGGACTTGCTATACCCGACGGAAACAGATTAAGAATGTTAGTTGATGAAGATCCAAATTTTTATAATGCAATAATAGTAACAGGAGTTTATTCATCAGATAACAACACATTTACGGTTGCCGACAGAGCAGTAGAGGATGGTTTTTATTATACACTTGCAGTATTAACTGAAGGGGGAGGTAATGGCGGAATTCCAAGTACGCCCGCACCATGGAAATGGTTAAATCCAATTCCGCAGGGGAATGATCTCTACGGAGTAAATATTTTTGATGACAACGAATTTTGTGCTGTTGGAGACGGAGGGACCCTTGTTTACACGGAGAACGGAGGAATCACGTTTAAGGTGACACATTTCCTAAATAACTTTTCGGGGAGACTGAATACATGCGGAACATTTCCAGGTACTAATGTAACAATAGCAGCCGGAGATAAGGGGGCTTATTTTAAATCAACGAACTTAGGTGATCCATGGGAAACTCCTGAGGGGACGGGTCTGGATGGGAATATTGATTACAGGAATATACATTTTGTAGACGGAAATTTTGCTTTTATATGTGGAGGCGAAGGGAAGGTTTATAAGACTTCAAACCGCGGAGAAAGCTGGACGCCGCAAACCACAAATTTAACCGGGAATATCGGGACGATTAGTTTTTATGACTCACAGAGGGGGTGGGCATTTGATGATTTCAGTTATTCGGTAACCACGAATGGAGGGAGCAGCTGGGACTGGAGATTTAACACACCCGGACCGGTACTCTCCTCAGTTTTACTGAGCGAAACTGACGGACTGGTATCATGTGCAAACGGAAAAATATTTGGCACAACTGATTTAGGAGAAACCTGGACAGAAAAATATTCGGGGTCAAATAATATTAATAAACTAACTAAAATCGGGGGGGGGACGCTAATACTTGGAGGAGGAAACAACGGAACAATAGTTAAATCCACCGATTCAGGTAATAACTGGACATCACCCACCTCCAATATCACAAATAATATTTTAGACATTTATACGAAAGGAAACTTAACCGTCTTCACAGCAAAGAACGGGATGATCTGTTCCTCGCCAGATGTGTGCAATACTATAAACAAAATTTCCTCGGGCATAAATGATCGTTTTCATTCAGTGGCGATCATATCATCCAATTTATTAATATCACTTGTCGGCCGGAACAAATTGTACAAATCAACAGATGGGGGAGAGAGTTGGACTCAAATTCACGCTGGCGGGGAATCGGATAATTATAACTCTGCTTCATTTTCAGATGCGAACAACGGATTTATAGTTGGCGAGAATGGTAAGTTGATCAAGACAACAGACGGCTCTAACTTCACAGATATTTCAATCGGGGCGACAAATAATATTTCGAAAGTCTCGCTAAAATCAGGGAGCGGATATAAGGATAAATTGCTAAATTCCGAAAATGGTGAAAACAGTATTCTTGCGATACTATATACAACTACAACCGGGTCAAATGATCAGCAGATTATTTCGATCTCAACAAATTCCGGCTCCACCTGGGTGCCGGTCAGAAGCGTATTAGCTTCATCCAACCAAATTGCTAACAGTGTTTCATATTTCTTACCCGGATTATTTGCCGTAAGTAAAGACGGAAAAGTTTTAAAGTCAACAGATGACGGGGGAAACTGGACAGTAACCTCTTTATCAAGCAGTAACTCATTAAATGATGTTTCATTTTCGGATGTTAATAATGGTATGGTTATTGGAGATAAGGGAATTATATTTAAAACCACAGACGGAGGTACAAACTGGGTTTCAAAATCTAATTGTGGTAATAGTAATCTCAGCAAAGTTTCAGTTATGAACGCAAGCCGAGCGATTATTTTTGCTGCAGACGGGACAATATATGAAACAACTGACGGGGGAGATACATGGAAATCCTCAGTAGTAAATCTTTCGAGCTCCATAAATAATCTTATAGGGATAGCAGCTCTGAAATTAGGAAAAGAGCAGAATGAGAAAACATCAGATTTCATCTATTTTGCATTAGGTGAGGGGGGACTTGTGCTTAAAAACAGTGATGGCGGTATAGGACTTTTCCCTGTAGAACTAATCAGTTTTTCAGCCGATGTAAAAAATCACTCTGTGTGGCTTTCGTGGGAAACGGCGACCGAATTAAATTGTTACGGATTTGAAATAATGAGAGCGGAGGTATCTCTGGATATTTCAAAACCGCACAGCTGGAAAAAAGAAGGGTTTATTCCGGGAAGCGGTAACAGCAACGCATTAAAGAGATATTGTTTCAGAGACGAAAATATATTTACGGGAAAATATCGCTACAGATTAAGAATAATAGATAATGACGGAACGTATACATACAGTGCTGAAATTGATGTTCTAGTTGGCAATCCGGAGGAATTTTCACTTGGGCAGAATTATCCGAATCCGTTTAATCCGGTAACTAAAATTGGATTTAATATACCTGTGAGTGCGAAGAATAAGAAGGTCACGCTAAAAATTGTAAATCTGTTAGGAGAGGATGTGGAGACTCTGATAAGTGGTTTTGCGGAGCCGGGATATCATGTGGTACAATTTGATGCATCCAAGTTATCAAGCGGGATTTACATATATCTGCTTAATACAGGGGGCAGGATCATGTCGCGGAAAATGATATTTCTTAAGTAGAAAATTATTAAGCAGAATATCTGTTTTTGCAAACCGGGGTAAAGAAAAGGCGGATTGAAGTGAATCCGCCTTTAATCTTTTAGATACTGAAGCGACTTATTTAATCAGTATCATTTTTTTGATTCCAATAAAATTACCAGAAGTAAATTTATAAAAATAAACACCACTTGAAAGAGTTGTTGCCAACAAGTTGTAATTATAGTAACCGGCGGGTTTTTCTTCATTAATAAGTATAGCCACCTTTTCACCAGTAATATTAAAAAGTTCGAGAACCACTTTGCTGTCTTCCGGAAGTTGGTAACTTATAACAGTAGCAGGATTAAACGGATTAGGATAATTCTGAGACAGTGCATATACACTAGGAATATCAACAGAAGCATCCGTTTCCAGGCTATATTTAAAAGTGCTGTCGTTATCAGTGATCTTCAGCCTATATGTATGAAGTCCACAATTAAGCAATGTTTCGGTAAAGGAGTAATCCTTAGGAGAATTACTATTTCCCGCAGCTTTGACCTCACCTATTTTCAGCCACTCGCCGTTTCCACTCTTTTTTTCAACCGAGAAATGAGAGGTGTTAACTTCCGTCTCGGTTCTCCATGTAAGGGTAATATCTCTTTTATTTGCACTTGCATTAAACATAGCGAGTTCGACAGGCAGTGGGTTGGTCTCATCTGCAGCAATAACAAATTCAGAAAAACCATTTTCTATTTCGAAAGATAGAATTGTTCCCGATACTGAATAGGGAGTGCCGAGATCAATCCAGGTATCGGATGGATTATCTCTTTTAAGCAGATGCAGATCCCAATAATCGTTAATTCCCGAGAGTCCAGCCACATCAATTTTAATAATCGCATAACACTCATTATCAGTATTTTCATCAGGAATGATCACCCAATAATAAGGGGCAAAATTGTTTAGCGTTCCGGGGAGTATTCCTCCGGGACTTCCTTCTATCTTTTCGACGGTAATTTCTATTGGGTACCATGTATTATCAACAGAGGAAAGATTGATGTCTGTACCCGTAAAATCGTAAATTCCCCAAAAACTGCTAATCGTTTTTGTTGATATTGCGGTAGGAGTCTTTTCAATTTTGAGGTTATCCAAAAGAAATCCAGTAGCATCAAATGACTGATCGGTAACGTTTCTCCATCTGAAAGAAACTGTATTCCCTCCGTATGAGGAGAGGTCATAAACCTCGCGATCATAGGAACCATAATTTTGTTGATCGGACAAAGTAGCCAGTGTTGTCCAGTTATTCCCATTATCCGTAGTTATCTCGAAAAATGTTCTATCGTATGGTTCTTCTTCAATTCCATTTATGGAGTTGGATTTCTTATCAACCATTTTTAACGGTCCGGAGAAAGGGTCATCATCCTGCCAGTAAAAACTCATTCTCATATTCGCTGGGAGAACGAACTTATTAGTTGTGAGGGTACCATTTTGGTCGTATTCTATGCCGATGGCGAAATCACCGGCCCATGAGTTATCTCCAAGAATCCATTTATTATCGGCGTCCCTCCAACCCGCCGGTGGGGCGTATCCCCTCTCCATACCCTCGAAGGAGGGGAAAGAGGAAACAATTTTTTCATTTACTGTGGCGACACCAGAAACGTGACTGTTATTATCCCAAAACCCACCACCACTGACGCTGTATCCACCGTAGGAATAAGAACCGCTAAGTATTTGGAATCTTGTAGAGTAATAAGCTGTACCCATTTGGATATTTTGACCTATATCAACGCTATACTCATCATTGTTTTCGTACTCAGCATAAAAAGAAGCTTCCGCCCATTGAGATTCGCTCCAAGTGGATGGATCGGTATTTGTATAATTCCACCCAACCCAAGCCTTTAAACCGGGTTGTTCACCATTCAAGGTTGTAATTCCGTCTGAATAAACCCTTCCATAAACAGTAAAGCTGCCTCCCTCGGATTGAGTTACCGTTGATGGGTGCTGCAAATTGCACCAGCCAATGGTTGAACTAATTACCGTAAGCACACCCGAGACATAAATAGTACCATCCCAGAAGCCACCGCCACCCGAGCTATAGCCGCCATATCTCGGTTCCATACCTTTGTAAACAAATTTTGCAGCGAAGTAGTATGTCCCCTGTGCAAAATTTTCTCCTAAAGTGAGTTTGAACTCATCGTTGTTTTCCGTTTGGACATTAAATGTAGCGCGGGTCCAATTAGTCCAAGTATTAGGATTTGTATTTACGGTAGAGTAGCCAATATATGCTTCCAGATCAGTAGTTGCACCAGCTGTTGCAGTAATGCCGTCGATATAAACACGTGCATAGATATCAAAGCCAAGAGTTCCTTCTCCTTTGGAATAAGTTCCAGGGGACTGCAGATTACACCATCCAATTGGGGTGGGGTTATAGCCGGTTTCGAAGGCTCCTATAGTAGGAATAGTTTCGTTGCGTAAAGTTCCAGCATAGTCAGAAGTAATTCCTATAACCGGAGTTCCACCACCGATTATTGATGAATTATTAGGCACATACAAAGCGGAGTTCGACTGGAAATATGTGTTTGTATTTTGTGAATGAATATCCTGACCTGTAGCTGTTCTCCAGTCGGCAATAGTCAATCTAGCAGATCCAAGAAAGCCAAGAACCCCCTCATTACCCCCGCCAAAGTAATTGTTATAATCAATTGAAGCAAAATTCGTATTTGGTGCTGCAGAATAAATTGCATAAGCAGTTGACACCCCGGTAGTATTCTCCAAACTATTTTTGAAAACATTATTTTTGAGAGTCACGCCTGTAGAACCGCTATTGATATAAAGTGCATAACTTGCATCACTTGTTGCACTTGAACGGTTACAGTTACCATAAAGATTTACGCTATTATAATAAAGATAAACGCCATTAGCCGAGCTTAACTTAATTCCCGTAACTGCTCGGTTTGAGCCCGCGGTATAACCAGATCCGGATATATTGTAAAAAATATTATTCGATAATGTTATATTTGCTGGATTTTCGGCAGTATTGATTTCCAAACCGCATGCACCACCACCGGAAGAAGAAGTGCTTGCCCGGACAGAATGAATATCGTTGTTTTCGAACATAACATTCCTAACTCCCGCGCTAAGGAGCACTGCAGTGAGGCTACTGGAACCATATTCTACATTTTGAATTGTATTTCCACGAACAATGACATCTTCGCAATTGTATAAATATAATGCCATATTACCAAGTTTTCCTGTTGAAGCTCCGATGGTGTTATTTGTAATAGAAATGTTATTGTATTTCCCTCCGGTTCTACTAAAAAGATATATTCCGTAAGCGGAATTATAAAGTTCATTATTATCTAAGGTAAGGAAATCGTGATCGTAACCATCGCTTCCGATGGTATTCCCACCGGCGAAAAACACTATATAATAACCAGAGCTATTATATCCGGAAGTGAGTTTGCAATTTTTAACTGTTACATGATGGCACCCAGCACCTGCGGAAGCGCCCGCAAGCCAAATGCTTGAACTTGTACCGCTAAATGATGTATATGTATTTGCAAAAGTCAAACTTCTGTCAGTTCCCTTAGCCCCGTTAGAACCATCGATAATGAAGTAATCTGCTCCGTACAATTTAATCAGAGCTTGTGAAGAGGAACCAGATATTACCGGCGTTTTTCCAGAAGCAGGTTTGATTGTGATGGTGTTCGTTTCACTCGAACCGGCATTTTCATTAAATACTATTGGAAAAGTTTCGCCCGGGTAGGTGTCATCAATAAGGGAGAAAACAACGGGACCGGTTTGCTGTTTTATATTATAATCGGCGGCAGCAAGAGTAAGCGTGGCAAAATCTCCCCCAACGCCAACGGTGAATGTGCCGGTGATCATGCCAACTATTTTATAGCCATTAATCATTCCGGAAAGCGGAAAGTGGGGGGCGGTGAGTCCCACTCCGGTAACAGGTGCATTCAGCGTTCCAGAATTAATTGCTGCATTCGGAGTAGTGGCTACATCCTGCGCCACAATAAAATACTGGATGGAATCTCCGCTTGTTACTCCTCCGAAAATAAGTCCATAATTAATAGTAAATTCAAAAGGTGACGAGGAAGAAATAGACTCTGAATATTTCCAGCCGTCTGTTGAGTTTGTATTATCATTCAGGTTGTTTGTATTAGTTGACTTCTTAAAATAAATTCTAGGTTTTGCACTTGAGGTATTAATACCCGATAGATCTTCTATAGATACACTTAATGTCCTGCTATCTGTGGATGTGGTTGAGGTTAATGCAGAATACTCAATCACAGGAGGAATTTCATCTATTGCAATAAAATTCCCCGCATCTGCACCAATATCCGGAAAAGTTTGATTCCTGATTTCATCATCAATGTCGTCGGTTATAAGAAAAGGGGTTGAAATTCTTTGTCCACTCCCCTTTACTCTAGTGGGCACATCACTTTTTATATGCGGGTTTGATACACTAACAAAAGGAACATCCTCGGAGAAAGATGACTGTTCTTTTGTTACCAGGACGGTTTTATAATCAGCAAGTGTCTGGTATGATGCCGGAGTATTAGAATCGTAACAAATCAGATTTGAGGCAGAGGGGGTTCCCGAAAAATAAATATTATTATTTGAGTTAGCCGAGATATTTGTGAAGTCAGAGGCATATCTATAATGTCCAAGACTCTTACTGTAAGTACCTGATAATATACATTCAAAAATATTATTTCTCAAATCGATCACAGCCGGGTCATCATTTGAGTAATATGCAGCGGCGATATTACCCGCATTAGATGATTCAAAAGCTATATTCACGGTATTATGGAATAAATAATAATTAGAAGGAGTGCTACTCCCCATAAGTTTTAAACCTCTAACAGAAAAACCACTGCTTGAAGGCGCTCTAAGTCCCCAAATGAAATTATTATAAATATAGGCGGTCATCTCGCCGAAATCAAGGGTGATTCCGGAAATATCCTTCTGATTAGAACTTTGATTGGTGATTTCGTAGATCTGATTTTTAAAAAGATGGAGTGTGGTTATCCTACCGGCAAATATTCCTGTAAATGAGCCATCATTTATTGTACAGGAATGAATAAGATTTTTATATACGTGGATATTTGCTCCCGACGTAAGATACATCCCATATCCCGAATTACCTGATATTCCTGCGGAGTGGTTCATGTGGTGGATAGTGTTCCCGTATATATTTCCAGTGTTTGATCCATTTTGTATTTCAATACCGGTGTAATATCCCAAGGTTGATGAAAAACTTATATCATTGTTAAAAACATTAAAGTTTACCTGGTAGGATAAACCTATTCCTGCCCTTTCACAATTTCTCAGAGTGCTGATTCCTCCATCTATAGTTCCCACCTCGTTGCTGCTATCAGGATAAATGCCGGAACCAGTCAGATAATAACCATAATAAGATGAACTAATAATATTATTGTAAAACTTATTATAAGAATTTGCAGCGGCGTTTGACGAGGCGGAACTAAATAGATAAATTGCTTTTGTATAAGTGCTATTTAACGAAAGAGCAATAGAGCAATCCCTGACCAAGTTGTATCTGCAACCAGTGGTTGAAGTACCGAGCATATATATTCCATATTCAACAATATTTCCCTCTCCGTTCCGGATATCAAGACCCTCAATAGCTACATAGGAAGCCGAGGAAAGTTTTATCGCGGCATCGGAATTCCCGGTAGTTCCCGTAAAAATCAAAACAGGTTTTGCACCCTCCCCCGACTGTCGAATAGTTATAGTTTTTTCTATTGTGCCCGAAACAGTAATATTTGAAAGCCCCGGTTCATCAAAAGTCTCACCATCCTGGATATTAAAAATAACGCTTCCGCTCAATCCAACTGCATTTAATTGCGAGACTGCGGCGTACAGAGAAGAGAAATCACCGCCGGAATTTTTAATAGAGTAAGTACCGCTCATGGGTGTTTTTATCTCTCTTGATCCGGCAGGTGAAGTAATGTCGGGAATTCTCAGAGCTTCGCCGGTTTCCGAGGTTATAAATTGTGAACACTCTGCATCAACAAAATTTCCTGCAGTTGCGCTTCCGCTAATATCGTAAGCAAGCCAGAAAAAATTATTTCCATTACTCAGAACCTGATTTCCAGTTACAGAGAAAGAACCCGAGGGATTGGACACGGGACTACCAAAGGGAATATCGGTTGAGAAATTATCGGTAGTCGTATAATAAGCAGATGCCCGGGTTACGTCAAGCAAAGAAGTAGTCCCATTAGTGTTGAATGTAATCGAGGAGACACTTATCGGATTTTGCGCACCAGATGTAACAATATTAAGTTTTATAATTTCCTGGTTTATATCTCCGACCAATACTCTTGCAGTAGTCCCTTGTTGAGTAGTTGCAGAGGAAAATGACATATCGCCCAAAAGATAATAAATCTGTATATTGGGGCGGTTTGTGGAAAGAGTTCCTACACCCAGTGGGATACTGTTATCACTTGCCCATGATTGAAATAAGTTACTACCAGAAGAAGTATATCTGAACTGAGGATATGATGAAGTGCCAGTGCCTCCATAATTTGTTTCGCAAAGGACAAGGAGATTATCCTGATCGTAAGAAAAATCATCAATATCTATACTCTTCCATCCCGATGAATTGCACGTAAGACTCCCCTCATAGACAAGAGTTGCACCCGCAATCATGCTGCTCCAAGTATTAGAGGTCATAGATACTGAGGTTGTTTTCTTCAGATAGATTTTTGCCGGAATACTTTGTCCGCTATTAATAGATACAAACCAGCCGAGAGCTTGAATAGATTTGGGCGGGCCAATTTCTGCAGCTGTATATAATGCCGCAGCACGCTCGTAACCATAATAAATACCCAGCGGTTGACGCTGATAACCGGTTCCAGTTCCTATCTCCACCACCCCCTGAGGTCGCAAAGAATAATTAAATAAAAAAAATGACACAAACATAAAAAGCACAGAAAAATTCTTAAACATAAACACCTCTCAACAAATAAGTCTTTTCATAGCGAAAATTCAAAAAAATTCCAGAGATAATCAAGAAATAAATTATATATTTTTTGTACCTGTGATTTAAATCTCTCTTTTGAATTCAAAAGAATATTGTTACATTGTATTAAGACAGGGGAGAAAGACATTGCATTACCAAGAACGTTAGAGTGGTTGGCGGTAATATGTTTGATTTGAGCTGTGAAAAATCAGAAATAAATGACTTTTTTTGACAGATGGGTGTTATTATAAACTTATAGATCAAAAGAATAAAGAAAGTTAATACGCTTTATGCAATCTGTTTGCGGATGAGAAGAAATTATTTGGCTATTTGTGGGAATTAAATTATTTTTGGTGCGGAATTATTTTTGACTTTAGTATAGGAGTGTAAAATGAACAAGGAAAGAAAATCTGCCGGTTGGCTGGTAGTTGACAAGATTCCTCCCTCTCCTAAATTCAAGGTTCTCTTAATACCCGGATTGATGGGTTCCGACTTTGTGTTTTCAAAATTAATGAATAACTCTGCGCTTGAGGAGGCAGGGGTTCATTTAATTGGCGGAAATCCTCCGGGATTCAAAGGGAATCTGCTTCCTGATGATTTTGACTTCCACATCAGCAGTTATGCTGCTTCTGTAGAGGCAATTGCGGAGGCTGAGACAGTTAATTTGATTCTCGGGCACAGCTTTGGAGCAAATGTTCTGATAGAGGTCGCTTTCAGAAGGAAGTTCAAGGGGAAACTCATGCTTATCTCTCCCTCCCTGTGCCGGGATTCGGAGACTAAAGATATGAAGATGCTGGATAAATACAGCCGAAATAAACTTCTCAAGGGGCTTATGTGGAGTGTTACTTACGCCTCGATAAAATCCGCCTTTACTCCGTATTTTAAGGATCCCGATGATCTGGCTTCGGTTGTACGGGATGCAAAACTGATACCAAAAAAAATCGCTGCAGAAATATTCCTTGGTTATTTTGATTATCTTATCCGTTATCCTGATCTAGATGAAAGACTAATCACCACAACAGTTCCGGTTTATTATCTGAGGGGTGATAAAGATGATATTGGTTTTACGCAAAAGAACCGGGAGACACTTAAAAAATCTTCTCTGGTTAAACTATTTGAAGTGCCAAACGCAAGTCACTTTGCAATGAATGACAATCCGGAAGAAGTTGCAAGACTAATAATTGAAATGCTTAATTCATAATTCGGAAACAAAACCGCGATACTACATACTGTTATGAGAAAAATGATAATTCTTACTGAGGGGATGACTACAGTTCAACATGCAAAAACCGCAATAAATCTGATTTACTATAAACCGGAAGAAGTACTTGCCTTGTTTGACAGGACAAAGACGGGAGAACCGGTCAGTTCGCTTCTTGGAATTGAAACAAACATTCCAATTATCGGAAGTTTGAATGATTTCCCGGAGGCAAACACATTTTTACTTGGAGTTGCAACAGCCGGGGGGGGATATCCCGATGAATGGAGACCAATAATTCTGGAGGCCATTTCAAAAGGAATGACAGTTGTATCCGGACTTCACAAGTATCTTTCCGATGATCCGGAATTTGTTGAAGCAGCCCGTAAACACAAAGCGAAGCTTGTTGATATCCGCAAGAACGATTTTAAGAAAGTGGCAACGCGCAAGGGAATTAAAGAGACAACTTTGAGGATTCAAACCGTTGGGAACGATTGCAGCAACGGAAAGATGATAACAAGCTATGAAATAGCTCTTGAACTAAAAAGAAGGGGGAAGGATGCTAAATTTGTTGCAACAGGACAGACAGGGATACTGCTTGAGGGGGACGGAATTCCGATAGATGCTGTGATCGCCGACTTTGTAAACGGTGCAGCGGAGGAGATGGTTCTGCGCAACCAGCATCATGAAATACTCATAATTGAAGGACAAGCCAGCATAATTCACCCAAGATATTCTTCGGTCACACTCGGATTGCTTCACGGTGCAATGCCGCAAGGGTTAATTATGTGTTACGAAATGGGGCGCGAGTTTACCAAGAATCTTGAGCATGTAAAAATTCCTTCGATGAAGAGAATAATTGAACTTTACGAAGCGATAACCGATCCTCTCTTTCCGTGCAAGGTTATTGGATTTGGAATTAACGGCAGAAAATTTTCACGAGCCGAAGTTGACTATGAAAGGGAGCGGATTAAAGAGGAGTTTGGTTTACCGGCTTGTGATGTAATAAAGCATGGACCGGCTGAACTAGCTGATGCAATTCTTGCGTTCAAGTATTAGTAACAGAAATCATTCCAGGGCTTTACTAATCTGAGCGGAGCAACTGCTGCAGTAAAAGCCCCCTTTAATGTCCACTTCTTCTATTCCTGCTGAGGAGTGCATAACGCAGTCCCATTCCCGGCAGTGAATGAGCCCGAAATTATGTCCCAACTCGTGATATACTTCTTTCATTAATCGTTCAAAAAACAAATCCTCGTTCACTTCGCCGGAATAAAATTCCTCATGAAGTCTGAAAGATGATACGATGGAGTGTTTACCTCTCAGCTGAGCTTCGCCATAGATAAACGTCAGGACTGGGACATAGAGATCCGCATCCATGAGGATTAGGATTTTTCCATCATAGTGGGTGGTTTGAGGTATTGCCTGAGCCAGCAAACGGGTAGAGAAGTATTGATTTCTTTCAGGGGAGCGGACGGCCTCAAGATCAAAGTTCAATTTAATAACTGACACATCGGCATGCAATTTAGATTTGATATCTTCGGCAATCCTCTCAAGAAGTTGATTATTTATTGCTCCTGCCGGTGCAAGAAAAATGCGAGTCATAAGTCAGGCTTATGAATTATCTCTTTTAAGTCCGAAGCGATTCAGTTTATTGTACAAAGTCACCCGGTCAATTCCCAAGATCTCGGCACTCTTGCTAATATTCCAGTTATTCTCTTGCAGTATTTTTATAATATGCCGTTTTTCCAGAGCGGCAAGAGATTTATCTCCTTCATCGAGCACGGAAACATCTCCGACATGGAAAGGCAGGTCTTCGGCACTTACTTTATCTTCCTTGCAAACCACAACGGCTCGCTCTATTGCATTTTCCAGTTCCCTGACATTACCAGGCCAGTTATAGTTAACAAGAAAATCCATTGTCTCTCTTTTGAAGTCCGAGATCTTCTTATTCATATTAGTGTTGAACTTCTTCAGAAAGTATTGCGCCAACAACTCAATATCATCACGCCGCTCCCTAAGCGGGGGAATAAAGATAGAGAAAACATTCAGTCTGTAGTATAAATCTTCCCGGAACAGACCGTTTTTCAACTGTGTTTCGAGATTCTCATTCGTAGCGGCAATTACTCTGAAATCGCTTTTAATCATCTCATTTCCGCCGACTCGATAAAACTGTTTTGTTTCGAGTACTCTCAGGAGATCAATTTGCATTTTAGGAGAAACCGTACCGATTTCATCAAGGAAGATAGTTCCCCCGTTAGCCATCTCAAACTTTCCTTTTCGTTTATATTGTGCGCCGGTAAAAGCGCCTTTTTCATGACCAAACAATTCGCTTTCGAGAAGTGATTCGCTCAAAGCTCCGCAGTTAACAGTAATAATCGGAAAATATTTCCGGTTGCTGTTGATATGAATCGCCTTTGCGATCAGCTCTTTTCCCGTTCCGCTTTCACCTCGTATCATAACAGTTGTATCTGTAGGTGCCACGGTATTTATAAGAGAAAATATTTTTTTCATCTGCATGCTTTCGCCGACGAGGTTATCGGGTCTGATTATCTCATCAATTTTTGTTTTGAGCAGAATATTTTCCTTTTTGAGACTCTGCTGATTCAGGGCTTTATCAACAATATGAGATAACTCTTCGGGATCAATAGGTTTGGTTATATAATCAAAGGCACCGTCTTTCAGAGCTCTTATAGCTGTGGGGACTGATGCGAAGGCAGTTATCAGGATAAAAATCACCTCATCATCAATTTCCTTTATTCTGGTAAGAAGATCAAGTCCGCTCATTCCCGGCATTTTCATATCAACCAGCATGAGATTATACTTGCCTTTCTCGAATTTTTTCAAAGCAGTTTCCCCATCTTCAGCGACATCCACTTCATATCCCTCTTCTTCAAACCAATGAAACAATGATTCCCTGACTATGTTCTCATCATCAACTATCAGAATTCTAACTTTTTCCATAACACCCTTAACTTAATTGTGGTAGTTCAATTTTAAATACAGTTCCTCTTGACGAGGTTGATTCAACAGTGACATTCCCCTTGTGCTGTTGAATAATTCCATAGACTACTGCAAGACCCAATCCGGTACCTTTGCCATTACTCTTAGTCGTATAGAAAGGCTCAAAAATATTCGGAAGGTCTTTATCGGAAATTCCCTTTCCCTCATCGGCAATTCGTATAACGCAGTACATATTTTCGGAACTCAGACTCACTTTCAGAGTCCCTCCATCTGGCATTGATTCAATCCCGTTAATGCACACCGATACAATTACTTGTTCAATTCGCTGGCGGTCGCAATTTACTATAATGGACTCTTGGGGGTAATGTGTAAGCAGCCGCACCTTGTGTATTTCAAAATGATGATTTATGATCATCAAACTCTTCTCAATTATGTCGCGAATGTTGCTGTTATCAAATATACCCTCTTCTTTATGACTGAATAACAGCAAATCTTTTACTATCCGTCCGCATCTTGAGGTTTCGTCAGAAATCAAGCGGAGATACTTTAAGAGGGGATCAAATTGTCCGGTTCCATTATCCTTGTCGAGTTTCCGCGCAATCAGTTTCGAGTAGGTTAATATTCCTTCCAGCGGATTGTTAAGTTCATGGGCAACAGTGGCGGATAGTTTTCCGAGCGAGGCGAGTTTTTCTATTTGCACAACTTGTTCATAGATCTTCTTCAACTCCTCGTTTTTTTCCTCCACCTTCATGTTTAGAGTCTCGGACCAGTCCTTAATTTCCTTATAAGCCTTATCCAAACTTGTGGACATATTGTTAAATTGTTTAACAATAACCCCAAGCTCATCTCTTGACTCCAGGGGTATTTTGTAATTCATATTTCCGCGGCTTATCTCTTTTATCCCGGTAGATATTTTTTTCAAAGGAACATTGATCATCAAATTAACGAAAAGTGCAATTATCAATGCGAGAACTCCTGTCAGGATAATAGTGCTTGTTACAATACCAGATACATTAGAGTTAACCACATTATCCACTCTGTCCGTGGACATTTGAATATCCAATAGTCCCAGCAGTTTAACATCACCGGAGTGATAATGGCATTCGGCGGTATAACAGTCCTTTTCGTTATAAATAGGATTAATCAAGCCCAGAACTTTCTGTCCGTCCTTGTTCCAAAAATACCGGACCATTTGCTCAAGGGGAAGGTTAGAAGGAAGCTGGGGTTGACTATGGCACGGGCTGCAGGATGGAGATTTTACATCATATATCTTACCCACTTCGCTGCTGTCGGAAGAATATGCCACAAGTCCATCCTTATTATAAACCTTGATAGCGTAAACTCCCTTTTCGGTTCCAACTGTATTGATAATCTGGGCAATATCTTCCCGCTTGTTCAACAACATGCTATATCGGGTAGATTTCTTAACAATATCGCTCAGGTTCAGTGCATTCTGTGTACATGCTAAACTGATATCCTGCTTTAGTTTGGAAATCGTATAGTACGAGTAAAATCCAAGATTCACAAGTACTACTGCACATAATATTAATATCAGTTTTACACTGACTTTATTAAACAACTTTGCGGGCATAGCATTAAAATTTATAAATTTTGATTAAAAATTCTGCAACATCTGGTATAAAGTGTAAATAAAATATACAGAATTGAATAATGCAATCTATTAAGTATTTCTCATAAATTCAAGAGGTTTCTGAATTATTTCCTGGTTTTTACATTACTGTAAAAAAAAAAGGCTGCTTTGCAGCAGCCTTCAGTTTAATATAAAAGGATGAAAAGCGGTTACTTAATAAGCATCATTTTCTTAATGCTTTCAAAATTATCAGCTTTTATTTGGTAGAAATAAATTCCGCTTGTCAGGTTCGAAGCATCAAAATTCACGGTGTGGTAACCTGCAGTCATTTTTGAGTTAATTAACTCAGCCACTTTTTCACCGATGCTGTTGAAAATATTTATTTTGACCTGACTATCCGCAGGCAGACCGAACTTAATGGTTGTCGATGGATTGAAAGGATTCGGGTAATTCTGTTCGAGGACATAATTTGCCGGGATATCGAGATCTATTTTAACCACGCTACTATAAGAGAATGTCCCGTCAAAATCAATCTGTTTCAGGCGATATTCATAAGATCCGGCTTTCAGGTTCTTATCCGTGAACGTATAAGAAGTTGCTTCGGTTGTAGTTCCTTTACCGTCTATGAAAGAAACCTGAGTCCAGGTATCAGCACTGACATTCTTTCTTTCAATGCTGAATCCGGAGTTATTGGTTTCTGTTGCTGTTGTCCAGGTTAACAGAACATTATCCTTAACCGGTTCAACGGTAAAGGAGGTGAGTTCAACAGGAATTGGGGCTATAACCATTGTAAGCGGCACAGTTACAACCGGAGTTCCGGAATTGTTATTGACAACAATATCCATTGAATAAGTTCCAAGCGGGAAGTCCTCGCTCTTGAAAGTCATTTCAATCGCCGCAGTATTTCCGTTATGCAATGTACCTGCAAGCGGACTATTCGTGAGCACCCATTCAGGGTCGGCGGAAATCTTGAGAGCAAGGTTGTTCTTTATATAGTTTGCATCTTTAGCAACCTGAAGACCAACTGTACCTGTTGAGTTTTCGATCCCGATTGTAGCGGAGTTGATAGTACCTGTCATTGTGTTATAGTAAACCAGGATTTTTCCACTTGAGTAGAGATGAACCTGCCAGGTATAACTTGATGTTCCGCTATATCGCTGGTAGTTGGTCCATTGAATAATCATTTTATTACCATCCTGTTTATAGTGAACGGTACCGGGAGATTTTGCATCGAGGTCATCCCAGAACGGACAAATAATCTCATTTGGAACACCGGCAGTAGGAATTGAAGCATTTGAAAATGCATTTGCGGTTATCGGTGCAAAAGAGATAAATCCATTCGATGACAGATAAAATTGTGTTTTAACCTGTCCATAGAATTTGAAATTGAATCCTAGGTTATAAGGACCGGAGTAACCCTCGTCCGTTGCTCCAAATGTTCCGGTGGCAATCCAATTGGTAACCGGAGTACCGGTCGCAGCAATATCATTCCACTCATAAACCGGACCCTGAAGTTCGTCGCTGTCAATCCATTGATAACCGAAAGCATCCGGACCTCCCAATCCTTCAATAGACTGACCACCGGTTGTGACCGGATAATCTTTGTCCACTTCAGAATTTTCTGTATTATTAGCGAGCGGAATAATCCTGAACTGAATTTTATTAGGATAATTATTATTCTCCATTACAACAGAATAATCAAGAGTGGAGTTGTGCGGGCTGACGTTGTTAATTCTAATAGTATCCGTAACCACAACGCCCGAAGGAACCTGTTTGTTAATAGCGTTCGGAGTCACAAGTATCTGAGGAGCACCCCAGGTTGAAGCTGTTGCGATGTTTGATATTGGAGAAGTATTACCCCATAAATCCAGGGCTTTAATTGCAAAGTAATATTGCGTGCTGAATGCAAGGCTGTCGATTTCAAGGGACTTAGGAGTTCCGGCAGAATCACTTTGCATTGGCAGTACTACCCGGGGAGCCGTATTGAAATTCCCGTCATTAATTGCTGAAGTACTGTAGCGTATATCGTATGCAGCTATTCCGCCGAAAGTACTATCATATGGTGCTGTCCAGGTTAGAGTAAGTGAGTTTGAAGTTGGTGATGTAACCGCTAAATTGGTTACCGGATCCGGAGGAGTTGTGTCAGGAGGAATGACTTTTTTTGTCTCGATTGAAGGATCGCCCATAAGATTGTACATCTCAAGATAGCGAAGCATCATTGAACCGGAAGTAACCGATCCTCCGAAATGCTGAACCATCAAATACTTTCCTCTGTCAAACATTGGAGTGACTTTTGATATCCCCTCATCATACATTGATTTAAATATCCTTCTTTCAAGAATATCATCCTCATCCCAGTAGGAGTTAACCGAAGAGCCGTAGAAAGTAACTCCGCCAGTTGCTGCTCTAAGCCATGTCTCTCCAAATGATTCTGCAATGTGGTAGGATCCCGTTATACAGGAGAAGGAGTATACAAACGGAAACACGGTATTGGTAAGGGCATTAACCTGACTTTGATTTAGCACCGGACCATCCGCCCAATAAGTTTCAGCACCATGACCCGAATAAATCGCAAACACCTGATTAGCATTCAGAGCATTTACAAGTTGTTGTGTTGTAGCATTATATGTGTGGGTATACAACTTGAGTGCAGAATAACCGGAAGGCTGGAAATAATTGTCAATAACAAAATTATGAGTTCCCTCGGTTATTGAGTAGTTATCTTCGGAAGCCATATAAACATTCTTTTTTTCGAATGTTCCGATATAATTTTCCATATAGATCGTTTTGTTGATGGCGTTTTGTAACTGCGAGGGACTTGCTATCGAGAATCTGCCGATGAAAGCATCTGCATAATAATCAGTTCCTTCTAGCAAAACATAATTGAGGTCTGTTCGCGGGCTGCCTGTTCCGCTACCTGTCCAGGCGGGAATTTTATCCGTATCGCCAACCAGGAGAATAAACTCGGGTTTGGTGGTCGGATTTGCATAAAGATTCTGGATATAAGTTTTTATAGCTGTGGTAGTTGTTCCGGTAACGGTTGTGGTGACAAGAGTAATATTATAACCGAGTCCGTTTTTGTGAGCTATGAAAGGAGCTAGTCCTGCTTCATATTCAGGAGCGGTAATTATGAGGTAGTTCCTCAAGCTCTTCGAAGATCCCGCTTTATAATCCTGGAAAAAGCTCTTTAAGAAAAGATTATAGGAATCGGATAATCCGTTAACTCTTTCAACCGGTTTTTGAAGTTCGATCGTAAAAGTTGCATGCTTAACAACTTTAAGTTGTTTTGCCACGGGATTGAATGCAAAAGGATAAATTGTAATCGTAACACCTTTAACACCGCCAATCACATAAGGTTCTGAAATTTTGTAAAGAGGAGCGTTCGGATCCCCTGTTGAGGAATAGTATTTAGTGTTAAACGAAAAAGGTCTTTCTTTCAATGGTTTATTTCTGGGCCACGGCTCCTGGAAAGGATAAACGGGGCTTTGCAGAATTTCGATAGAAGATAACAGATTCGAAACGGAGATGTTCTTTACATCATCGTTTGAAGTTATCGAAAGATTGAAGGATATCTGCGGAAGTGCAGGATAGCCGATATCGGTGGTTGTTCCGTAATCCGGAAGTATCAATTTAGTGAATTCACCCTGTTCAAGATCAACCCGCTGAAAAGAATATTCGGGAAGCGAAAAGTCAATTGTGTATCCGCTGTTTCCCGAAGTTACGTTCAAGCCATTAATATGCTGAGCAACAACAAGATTGGACATCAGGAATAGAATTATCAGTCCTGATAAGTAGAGTTTTTTCATCTCATCTCCATTGGTAAATTATTTAATCTAGTTTATTTTTTATTAAGTCGTCAAAAGAAATATTCATCAGTTCGTAGTTTTTCCAACCCTTAAAATCATAGTGCCACCACTCCGCCTGCATAATAGAAAATCCATTTTTAGTCATGAGACTTTTAAGCAACTCCCTGTTTTTCAGAGCGGTTTTAGAGAGTTTATTATAATTGTGGTTGGCCTTTTGAGTAAAGTCGTCGTAAAGTGTTGGCATTTCAAGTTCCTCGCCGGTCTTCGAGTCAATAATTGTTAGGTCAACCGCGCAACCCCGGTTATGTCTGCTTCCTTCTTTTGGATTAGCTACATATTTTTTCAATTCAGTAGCACCCCACATAAAAACTGTTATGTCATAAGGGCGATAGCCGTCAAAAATCTTAAGTTCAAGTCCTTTTTCTTTAAGTGCCTGCTGGATTTTTAGGAGAGCCTTTGCAACGGGGAGGCGCACAAATGCTTTGGCTTTCGGGTAAAGAACCTTCCCGGTGAAGTTATCGGGGGTTGCATATTTGATATCAATCTTTATTCCCGGGATAAACTCCTCGAGATCAACAAGCTGTTTATTGCTGTTCTTAGCAACCAGTTGCTCATAAGTGTCGAAGCTGTCAACAACCTTAAGCCCGTACTTATTAGCCGGGATTGTCTGTGCAATTGTGGCAAGCGAGAAAAAGAAAAAAACGTAAATAACGGAACTAATCCGCAGAGCCAATTTCATTCTGAAAGCTGGTATCCTAAAATAAATATACTAATCACTAAAAATACAACAATCCTCTTAAAACTCAAACCGAAAAATCGGGTATAAATTTAATTTCTTATCGAAATAGGGGGAGCGTTCATAAAAGAAATTCAGTCTGGCATATGGCTCATTCCTGAACTTTTCATCCTCCGAAAGCCGTTTATCGAATTCTTTACGGAGTATCGGATCCTCGTTATACATCTTAAGCGCCACTTCCTCCATAACGTACCACTCAAAATATTCTTTTCTCTCGAAAATGGTATTCATGAATCCCCACCTGAGGAAAGAGTCCGGGCTTTTGGGTTCCAGGGCGTGAACAATAACACGAACTGCGCGCTGATTTGTCGGGATCAGGAAAGTACCTGCCGGAATTCTCTCCACTGCCGTGAAAGTGTCGTAACTGCATGTTACTGTCTGCCTCCCCTCATAAGAAACCTCGCTTAGTTTAACATCCTTAAACTTGTACCGGGTAACCCGGAATGTTGTATCTTTTGTGAGTTTTTTATAGACCACACCATGAAGTTCCAGCCGTTTAACCAGGGATTCCCATTCTTCGGGGATAAAGTAGAATTTCGCCGGTTTAACAGAATCTGTTACTGCCATATCGTTATAGAACGGGACAGTCATATCCTTTTTGATATTGGTATATTTAATTTTCTTCGTTCCCGATATATTGCTTTCTTCCCCTATAGTCTCAAATCCTTTATAAAGAAAGTCCGTTGATTTTTGTGTCCGTGAGAAAGTTAGCGGAAACCATTTTCCCTGCGCTCCATAATCGCATCGGCTGTTTCCGTCAGCGTCGTTATTAAGTTTTTTGATATAACTGCCTCGGTGGTAGAGTAATTCGAGAAATGACTCCATACCCGCTTTAGTTGAAAAAACACGTTCTTTATAGGGTTTAATCATATGAGTTTCAATCAGGAAGCAGATTCTGTTCTGTGCTGCTCCATATCCATTTGATAAACGAGGTAAACCGACCCAGTCATACAGTCCGTTTTCAGGGCTTTCCTTAACGAAACCAACGTATGGTGCAACGAGATAACCTTTTCCGGTAACATACTTTTCAATATGCGGTATCAGTTCATTCTTTGTGAAATCAGCCAGACCGCTTTCAACATTGGCGAACTTCTCAAGTCCATAAGTCAAGGTATATTGATGGTCCGCACCGTCGGTAGTGTGGGAATCTATCCACAGGTCAGGCAGCCAGACGGAAAATAGCCTCAGCAGCGCCTGCATTTCCGGAGCATCCGCTTTAAGCCAGTCCCTGTTGAGATTCAGATTCTGGGCGGTAGTGCGCCAACCCTGTTCAACGGGTCCGTTCTGGTTAATTCTGCTGAAAGCCGAACTTCTTTCATGTCCATCCACGCTGAAGATTGGAACAACTAAAAGAATAAGGCTATCAAGGTAGAATTCCTTTTCCTTTGTTACAAGAATTTCCCGCAGGAGGAGCATTGACGCATCTTTCCCCTCAATTTCGCCGGAATGGATACCGCTGATAATCAGGAGAATTGGCTTCCCGGACTCGTGCGCCTCTTCGGGGGTGAAGCATTTATCTTTGGAAACTATCAAATAATTAATTTCCCGTCCCTGAGGGGATACTCCTATGGAATTAAAGCGAACAAACGGAGAGAATTCGCTGAATTTGCGGAAATAATCCATGGTTTCAGAATACCGGGGAGACTCGAGAAAGCCCGATTTCTCGAAACGGGTTTTCCATTCCTCCGGGATCTTATCCTGAGGAGTGACCGGAAACGAAAAAATGAACCAAAACAGCGCGAAACCTGTTAAAATCTTATGCATCTTAATTATGACTATTATTAAAAAACTTAACTAATTAAATTACGAAAATTATATTAATAAATGTGTTTCTTTGAATCCACTTTTTTTGTAATTTTGCAACTGATATTCACTAAATGAGGGAAGATGTGTTAACCACTATAGACAAAAGCAATTACCTCAAAGGTCTGTTAATTCTGGCTAGAAAAGACGACAGGCTTGTTGAGCAAGAGAAAAAAATAATACGCGAAGCCGCCCGGCGGCTCGGATTCAGCAAGGATTTCTATGAAGATACACTCAGAAATCTGATGAATAACAGATATCTGGCAGACGGACCGGTAATATTTTCGACTCCCGAAATCGCAAAACTTTTCATTTCGGAGGGAATTGAATTGGCCGCAATAGACAATGAGCTATGCGAAAAAGAAATTATTTGGCTAAAATCTGTAGCCGAAGAAAACGGGTTAACTGAGGAATGGTTTGATGAGACTTTAACTTTAATAACCCTTCCCCCTGTAAACTGAAAAAAGAGATTTCATTAAAGACCGGACTCAAAATTTTTTAGTCCGGTCTTTTTTTTTGTCTTATATTTAAGTTCATGAAAGAAGATATTTTATATACTAAGTCTGAACAGAAGTGGATAAACGCGAGGCGCTAAGCAAGTACTTTGGATTCACTGAATTCCGTACGGGTCAGGAAGAAATAATAAATAATATAATTGCCGGACGGAGTGTGGTGGCGGTATTGCCTACCGGAGCCGGCAAATCGCTGTGTTATCAAATCCCTGCCCTTACAGGGAATAACTATTCTATCGTTATTTCCCCCTTGATTGCGTTGATGAAAGATCAGGTGGATGCGCTGAATAAATTTTCGGAAGTAGCCGCATTTATTAACAGCACAATGGAATTTTACGAAATTGAAAATGTAATTCGTAGGATTGCCGGCGGAGAAATAAAAATTCTTTATGTCGCACCGGAAAGACTTGAGAGCGTTTCGTTTGCGGAAAAGATAAAAAGCCTTAAGCCCGATTATATATTTGTGGATGAGGCACACTGTATCAGCGAATGGGGGCATAGCTTTCGGCCTAGCTACCGGAAGATTAAAGAGTTTGCCAATTATGTGGGTATGAAAAAACTTTCTGGATTTACAGCCACGGCAACCCCGGAAGTGGTTAAAGATATTGTACACCAGCTCGGATTAATAGATCCAACGGTTATCGTCAGGGGTTTCAGGAGGGAAAATCTTCATATCTCAGTCCTTCCGCTTAAGAATAAGAAAGATAAAGTGCTTGAACTCATCCGGAAAGTGGGAACACCCGCAATAGTTTATACGGCATCAAGAAAGAAAGCAGAGGAGGTTTATGAATTCCTTGCGGTCAACAGAATTAAGGCTGCATTCTACCATGCCGGACTCTCAGCAATCGAGAGAAAGATAAAACAGGAAGAATTCATAAAATCGGGTATTGATGTTATCGTAGCCACTAATGCCTTCGGTATGGGGATTGACAAAAGCAATATTAGGGTGGTCATACATTACAACATGCCCGGCACAGTGGAAAACTATTATCAGGAAATAGGAAGAGCCGGGAGGGACGGAAAGGATTCTTATACTTTTCTCTTATTCGATAATCCCGATATAAACACTCAGCAATTCTTCATTAACACTTCATATCCCGACAAGGAACTTATTCTCGGAGTTTATAATGCCTTGTGCGATGCCGGCAGGATTGCGGTCGGGATGACTTCGGTAAAACCAATACCTGTAAATACCGAATATATAAACAGATATGTTCGCAAAGAAGTAACTCAGGCTCTTCTCTATTCAACTATGAAGATACTTGAGCAGGGGGGATTTATAAAATTATTCTCCGGATTGGAAAAGAGCACCCGCTTTCAGTTTCAGACCACCCCGGAAGCATTGAAAAGAATTATTAAACGGGGCGAAGATAAAGTCCGGCAGGAATTTTTAATTTACCTCGTAAGGAAATTTGGAAGTAATGCATTTAACGGAAAAGTGAATATCTCCTTAACCGGGATTGCAAATGAACTTGAAATGAATCCCGAAGACGCCGACTATTTTATGAGCGATCTGCACGAAAGCGGTTTGATCGAATACGATAAACCACTGGGACAGGAAAACGTTCAGATAACCATGCCTCGGGTTGATACTCAACGGTTAACTCTTGACTTTAATAAAATTAACAGCGCTTTTCTTATGGCAAAGAAAAAGCTGGACAAAATGATCGACTACGTTTTTACAAAGGAATGCAGGGTTGCGTATATACTCGATTACTTCGGGGATAAAGGAAAAAATGTTAAATGCGGCATGTGTGATAATTGCACTACGGTAACTACATCCACAAATGCGATTACTGATTATTTATACGAAACTGTCCTGACAACCCTTAATGAGTCGGAGGAAGGACTTCTGGAGGGGAATTTGGTGAATTTGCTGACTGGAACAACCAAGTCCTCCAGGCTCCGGATATTTTCAGGTTTTAACTCATGTTCCAATTACTCAAAGTTCGAGATAAGCGGCATAATCAAGGAAATGATTTCCGCCCGCTTTATTAAGCAGAATATCTATAGGAAAAATAAACTGCAGATAACGAATAAGGGAATCGACTTTCTGGAGGAGAGGGGACTCGTCCGGAAAGGAGATGAAACTGAAAATTATGAAAAAAATATGGAACTTCTATTTCTGTTGAAAGATATCCGGAAAAAAGCATCGGCAAAATTCGGTCAGCCGGAGTATATTGTCTGTCCCGATGATACGCTCAGGGAGATAATAAGCAGGAAACCGGTTACGCGGTCCGCAATGATGAAAATCAAAGGTTTTAATGAACGGATGTATAATAAATTGGGGGAACAGTTGCTCGAGGCTGTGCAGACTTTCACATCTCCCCGGAAGGATGGGGAGGAGCTGGAGTTTTCCGGCAAATTACCCGTAAATTTAACTGATACACTTAAACTTATCAAGCGGGGCTATTCATTGAATGAGATTGCAGCAACTTTGAAAAAAGAAGAGGCTGTCATTTCCATGCAGATCGAGACGATTCTGGATTTCTACCCAACGCTGGATTTGAGTAAACTGGTTAAGCCGGTGCATGCGGAATTGATAAAGGGGGAACTGGCTGCGGGCGTCAGGGATATGAAGGAAATAAAAGCCAGACATCCGGAATTGACTTATCCGGAGATAAGAGTCGTAAAGGCTGTGAGTAAGTGATTTTCTTAAATTCTTTGCACAGACAAAGTATGTTTTTATTTCCCCGAAAGTGTTTTCAGGGAGTCGCGGAGGGCATTGTTTCTCTCCTCCATCATCTTTATTGTACTATCGAAAAATTGCTCCCATCTTTTGGGGTCTTTGGAGTACCAGTTGATAGTGTTGTGGTAAAGTGTACTGTCAACAGAATATTTTTTATATAAGCTGTAGAGGATTTTTTTTGTCGCTGGAACATCAGTCCCCATTGAATCCTGAGCGGTCACGAAATCAATGTAGAACAGCATAAATTTCTCCTCCGGTATAACTTCCTGCGTGGAGAAACGGAAGTAAATAAGAACAGCCAGAATTACCAGCAGTAAACCACCTCCCCAATAGTATTTTTCGGAAAACTTCCTCATCGCATTCTTTTCGATGCTTCAAACAGAATTTTCTTTTCATGATCTGTAAGTCCCTTGTAACCATACTTGCTTATCTTATCAAGAATACGGTCAATCTCTTCCTGAGTAACAGGCTCTTCTTTCCCGGTCAGATCATAATAGTCAGCCTCATCAATATTGGGAGTCCGATAGTTCGTCGATGAGGTCGGTTGAGAGTAATAGGATCCCCCCGAGGGTGGCTTTTTACCTGGGAATGAACGTTTCATTCTGTTGAAAGAATCCTTAATGGAAATTCTCGTGTTCCGGTCAAGCATTATAAAAATAAAACCAATCAGAGCACCGCCAAGATGGGCAAGATGCGCCACATTGCTTGCTGCACTGTCAACAAGCATAAATTCAAGTATGATTAGGAATCCGATTAAATACTTTGCCTTGACAGGAATAAAGAAATAGATGAAAATATATCTGTCCGGAAAGAACATTGCAAAAGCGATCATAATACCGTAAACTGCTCCCGAGGCACCTATTGTGGGGGCTAAAACATCCGATAAAACCGGAGAAAGAAATAAATGGAGAAGCCCTGCACCTACCCCGCATAAAAGATAAAAGAGTAAAAATTTCTTCGAGCCCCACTGGTTTTCTATCTCGGCTCCGAACATCCAGAGTGCAAACATATTAAACAAGATATGGGGAAAACTGCCATGCATAAACTGATAGGAAATCAATTGCCAGATCTCAAATCCATGACCAAGCGGCATTAGTGAAAGCCATCGGATTATAATTCTTTCCGCTGGGACGCCTTCAAATGAAATCCCTTTCATTATGGTCTGGAGAAAAAAAACCACACCATTAATCAGAAGTAAGTTTTTTATAACCGGGGGGAAAAAACTGAATCCTCTCATCGGTCTGTAATAATCTCTGTCGCTATATGCCATTATCTTGTTTGTTTAAGTTAAAAGGAGGCTTGTTTTTTCAAGCCTCCTGAAAAAAATTATTCCGGGTTATTTAATGCTGCTACACCGGGGAGGGTTTTCCCTTCCAGAAACTCAAGCGAAGCACCCCCGCCGGTTGAAACATGTGATACGCTTCCTGCCAAACCCGCTTTTTCGATTGCTGCAGCAGAGTCGCCGCCGCCGACTACTGTAACTGCCCCTTTCGATGTTACATTTGCTAGTTCCTTGGCAACTGCGTATGTACCTTTGGCAAAATTATCCATTTCAAAAACTCCCATTGGTCCGTTCCATACTATTGTCTTTGAAGCACCAATTGCTTCGGAGAATAATTTCACTGTTTCCGGACCGATATCCAACCCCATTTTATCTGCTGGTATGGAATCTGCCTTTACCACTTCAGAAGGGGAGTCATTATTGAATTCTTGTGCAACTACAACATCAACGGGAAGAAGGAAGTTTAATTTTGTGCCTTTCGCTTTTTCCAGAATTTCCTTCGCTAGCTCGATCTTTTCTTCCTCCAGAAGCGATTTCCCAATCTCAAATCCTTGCGCTTTGAAGAACGTGAATGCCATTCCTCCGCCGATGATTAGCGTGTCAACTTTATCGATAAGATTGTTGATAACATCTATTTTGCCCGAGATTTTTGCACCACCGAGGATTGCACAGAATGGGCGCACCGGATTGGCAACTGCCTTGCCGAGATAGTTGAGCTCTTTTTCCATAAGATACCCTCCTGCTGCTACCGGAAGAAATTTTGTAACCCCTTCCGTGGATGCATGCGCACGGTGAGCACTGCCAAAAGCATCGTTTACGTAAATGTCTCCGAGTGAGGCTAATTTTTCAGCGAATTCGGGGACGTTCTTTTCTTCTTCTTTATAGAAACGAAGGTTCTCGAGCAGAAGTACATCACCCGGTTGGAGTGAATCTGCGAGGGCTTTTACTTCTTCACCGATGCAATCGTTGGCGAATATTACCTGCTTGTTTAGTAATTCAGAAAGCTTTTGCGCTACTGGAGCAAGCGAGTATTTTAGGTTTTTCTCCCCCTTCGGTCGTCCGAGGTGACTCATCAGTATTGTCTTTCCTCCGGAGGCAATGATCTTTTTTATCGTGGGGAGGGATTCCACAATTCGTTTATCGTCTGTGATCTCTTTGTTTTCGTCCAATGGAACATTGAAATCTACACGCACAAGTACTTTCTTGTTTTTAAGTTCTATCTGGTCAATCGTTTTTTTATTCATCTTTTTTCTTTCATAATGGTTAGATTATTTTAATTTCATGTAATTTTTTTCTTTATAACAATTCCCTTATAATCAGTCCTGTTTTTCAGACAACTTTACAAGGGGTAAATATAAATTTCCTTTAGCGACCAAATAAACCGACTCAGGCACAAACACCTGCCGGTAATACTTTAGTCCTCTTTTTTGATCTCTTCAACCCTGGAGAGATAATACTCTCGTTTTTCAGGATGAAGTTGAATAAGTTTTTCAAAAACCGTAATTGCTTCTGCAACCTTTCCCTGCTCTAAAAGTATTTTTGCATAAGTTTCCGTAAAAAACGATACATCAAAATCAGGGACCTCCTCCTCCGTGTAATTCTCCGGTGGCGGCATGAATTTAGGCATCTTGGCATTCGCAAGCTGTTCTGCCAGGGACTCAATACTCAACCCGCCTTCAGACTCTGTCTCACCGCTCAGGGTCGCAATCATATCATTATAATAAACAAAACTCTCCTCGCTGTGAATCAGTTCCGCCCCCTTCAGAACCGCGGCTTTTGCCTCCTCCACACGCCCCTTCAGGACAAGACATTTGCCATAAATAAAATGCGCAACGGGATAATCGGGATAGGTTTTAAGGCCGGACTCTAGGATATTTAGAGCATTATCAATATTATTGTTTTCAATCTCCGCCCAGGCCCATCTGGCAAAAAGCGGAGATTGAATTTCAGACTCGCAGATTAGTTTAACTTTATTTTCAAATGCAACATTGTCGGTTTTCAATCACAACCTATTTTTTGCTGTACGCATGTCTTATGGAACTGCCCGACATAAATGCAAATCCAAGGAAGAAAAGCAACTGGAATGGCAAAGTGGCAATTTCCAGAAAATAAATTGATGAAAGTACTCCCACAAAGCAGTAAACCGCCATAACCAACTCAACTATAACCCCGGGCTCCAGTTTGCGGCTGATGTACTTATTGGCTTTTATCTGATCGGTTTTATCGATCTTATTGAACTTTGGTGTACGTACAAATTCACTTCTTCTGCCAAGCAAACCTTCGATTACCGCTCTCGAATTATTAACCGCCAGCCCCATACTCCCGGCCATAAACAAGGGGAAAAGAACTATCTTCTTTCGCCAGTCCGGTCGGATATCCTTTTGACTGGTCAGATAAAATATAAATGAACCTATGAATGCAAGTACAAACGTCGATAAAATCGCGAAGTAAATCTCATGTGCGCCGGAATTTTTAACAAACACCAGCGGAACATTCATAATTGCAGCAAGCAGTGTGAACGGAAAAACAAAGTTAATTGAAAGATGGAAAGTTGCCTGTACTTTGATTCTGAACGGAATTTTAGCCTTCCACACTAGGGGAAGAAGTTTCTTCGCCGTCTCAATATGCCCTTTAGTCCATCTGAACTGCTGAGCTTTTAACGCATTGATTTCAGAAGGAAGTTCAGCCGGGGAAATGGAATCTTTTAAAAATACAAACCGCCAGCCGTTTAACTGTGCGCGGTAACTAAGGTCAAGATCCTCCGCAAGCGTATCTGCATGCCAGTTGCCTGCGTCATAAATACATGATTTGCGCCATACACCACCGGTGCCGTTAAAGTTAATGAAGAATCCCGCTTTATTGCGTACATTCTGCTCAATAACAAAATGCGCATCCAGCGCAAGCGCCTGTGCCTTGGTCAGGATTGAGTAGTCACCGTTAAGATGTTCCCATCTTGTCTGCACCATTCCGATATTATCGTCTGCAAAATGCGGAAGGGTTTTATACAAAAAGTCCTTTTCCGGTACAAAATCTGCATCGAAAATGGCAACAAACTCCCCTTTAGCGGTTTTAAGCCCTTCCTTTAGTGCTCCGGCTTTAAAACCTTCGCGGCTTGATCTTCTTACATGCGCAATATCATAACCAAGCGCCTGTTTCTCGGCAACTTTTTTTGCCACAATGTCCACAGTTTCATCTGTAGAGTCGTCCAGCACCTGGATTTCCAGTTTGTCCTTTGGGTACTCAATTTCGCATACTGAATCAATAAGTCTTTCAACCACATACTGCTCGTTATACAAAGGCAGTTGGATTGTTACTGTTGATTCCGGTTTGAAATCGGATTTTGGATTATTCCTTTTAACATTTCGGTATTTATTATAATAGTAGACCATTATAAAACCGTGAGAGCCAAACACAAACAACACCAGCAATGAGAGAAAGTATGAGATAAGTACTATCTCATCCATTATATCCTCCTAATGAATTATTTTTTTACCAACCTGATACAGTATCCAGTAATATTGCATCAGTAATTTTATTAACGGCGAGTCGGATTGCTTCTTTCCTGCCTTCAATCCCTGCACCCGCCGGGTAATCGCCAAAGTCAGAGAACTGCTTTTCATAAATCACCTTTTTCTGAACAAGGTCTTTGTAAGTTACAAAAACCCCTACGGTAATTCTCCGCGTTTCAATATTTTCACCTGAACTAACCACTGCCGGAGCATCGTTAATTGAGGCAATATATGATTCGAGTAAAGCATCAGCATAACTTCTTTCCGTAATTCTGAAACTATTGTCATCAATAAACTTTTTTGTAAGTTCAGATGTCAGAAGGTTTCGGAGATCAGGATCACCGGAACCACTGCGGTCCTCAGAAAACGGAATTGCAATTGTTTTGAGATGCGGTGGTACGGAAGAGCCCGTAAATGAATAAGGGCATCCAAAACAACCTGCAAAATTAACTAAATTTAAAGAGATTATCAAGGCAGATACGAATATCAAAAGAATCCGAAAAAGGTGAATTTGTTTCATTTTAATAGGTTTTTTAACCATAATTTTAATTTTCTAATTGTTTTTCTAAAAAAAAGCTAAAAAAGACAAAAAAATCACTGCCCTGGCTTACTTAACAATTTCTCCGCGTCCCGTCAGCGTGTGTTGCATTGAGTAATTTCATTCCTGCCATTGTCTTTTTCTCTGCGTTACTCTGCATTTTCATCTCTGTGGTCTCTGTGTGAAACATTACCAAACGCCTTGGAACCTTGTTAAAAAACAGTACTATTTCAATGCAGCTGTTCTGTTTTCTAACCGACATCCTGTTTTACATCTTTATAAATAAATGGCATTGGGTACTGTTGATGAACGCGCAGAC